>Ga0180009_10000181_pt1 | contig 97633 bp, 67 predicted proteins | sample OS_PC_MetaG_FD_123537 | JGI IMG/M metagenome (GOLD analysis project Ga0180009, IMG submission 123537) | Groundwater microbial communities from the Aspo Hard Rock Laboratory (HRL) deep subsurface site, Sweden - OS_PC_MetaG | ecosystem: Environmental > Aquatic > Deep subsurface > Groundwater... | reverse complement strand
TAGAAAGCTGACATGTTGTCATTCCGTGCTTGACACGGAATCCATAATTATTTCAAAAATCTGGATGCCGGATCAAGTCCGGCATGACAGAGAACCCTATACTCTCAAGTTATTATCAATTGGTTATTAATTATTTTTCCATTTAAATCAGCTTATTATGTTGATAATGATTTTTAAAATAGTCAATAATCAATTGTTAATTGAAAACTACTAATAGTTCTGCGCTTATTTAAGCGTTTATGGGTTTACACCCCCGCCAGTACTTAATATAAGGCGGCCGCGTAGGGCCGCCCTACCGTTAGTTCTGCATAATTGTCATAGTTTTGTGTCAATCGCATTAATTGGTAAAAAAATTCTTTTAGAAGATTCAAGAATATGGCCCTCTGAGGGGCTTTCAGCTAAGTGCAAGAGAAAAATCTTTTAATCTATAAATGGTTATACCATCTACTGAAAGATATCCATCCGCCGTTAGAGATTTTTTATCATCGTCGATTGAGGTAACAACCGCTTCAACAGTAACCTCCTTGCTTTCCGGAATGATCTGACCTCGATAATTCCAGCTGTGTTTTTTGCCTATGACAACTGTTTCAAACCGGGTTGTTGAATCTACACCCCATCTTTTTGCAGCAACAACTTTCAGAAGCTGAAGGAAAGACTCAAGACCAAGCGATCCGGGACAAACCGGGTCCTGATAAAAGTGAGCTTCGAAAAACCAGGCTTGAGGATTGACAAGCATACTACCACGAATGAATCCGAGTTGATTCGGTCCACCTTTTGGATCAAAAACCTCAATGTTGTCAACCATCCGCAGCATAGTATCCGGATATGGTGAATCAACGGGATAGGAGAAATGTTCAGATCGTCTCATCTCTTCTTCATTGGGTTGATAGAGTGAACCATCACGTATCCCAACCTGTTGTGCCAAAGATTCCCTGGAAAAGAAACCGAACACTGTGTCACCACGGTAAACCGGGCCGAAACGATCATGGATTTCGAAATCATAACCCTGAATAATCATGCCGCCACTACTGGCAATTCGAGTGATTTTTGCCAGAGTGGTCAAAGTCCCTGATTTTGATGTCACTGGTCGCAGTTGTATGGCGTTGCCGTCCAGATTGCGAAAGGATAAATCGACCGTGCTTGTAAGCGCCGAACCCATATAAGCTGCCAGCCATCCACAGGACTGCAACCCGATTTCCAGTAGAATGCTGAATGGGATGTTGGTTTGCCGATTGGCTGCGAAGTACCAAGCATCCGGTAAAATATCATATTCAGCTTCAACGGTCACCCCTTCAACCATCTTCCAGGGCTCTCCGCTTGTTGTAACGATACGGTCCAGGAACAGATAGGGCGGTCCCGGCAGGCGAGCAATTTTCCGTTCTTGATCAAAAACGCCGTATTGTCCACCGAAAGCTTCCGAGGGATTGCCGGTTGCAAAAGCAATGATGCGATCCGTATCAAAAAGAATCTGTTTTACAGGAAAATCGGCACGATCCTGGCTCACGGGTTGCCACAAAGCTTCGGTTTTTTCGCGGTCCAATCCGGCCAGACTCACCGACATGTTGGTTACCTCTACAATGGGTCGACCATCCACAAACATCAAAGCATCTGCAACGGCAAAAGGCTCGGGTTGAAATCCAAGCTCCTTGATGCTGACTTGATAAGTCACTATTCCGGATGTTTCAACAACCTGACCTCTGCATTTAAGTCCGCTGACAATACCGGGAACAGGTTCGCACCATGTTTGCCCCGCTTCTCCGATCCACCCCATGCGCAACAGATAGATCCTCAAAGTATGCAAACAGCATTCATACATCAGGGTCCCCGGCATAACCCTGTCATCGACAAAATGACACGTGAGAAACCAGTTGTCCGGGTGGATATCCATTTCTGCGGAAATCTGGCCAATGCCATACCGCCCGCCTTGCGGGTTGACCTCTATTACGCGGTCAATCAATTTAAGCTTACCACCGAGCAGTGTATAAGGGCGACTAAGTTGAAGCTGAGAGAACAACTCACCAAAGCAGCCTTCAATATTTCCTGCATATAGAGCAGTAACTTGCTCCTCATTATACGATTCAACCTGCATCGGCACCAGCTCTTTCCAGTCTTCCGGTATGATCCCCGGTTGCGATAACAGATCGAGTCTGGTATGAACAATCCCCTGTCCCATAGCCAGGTCTTCAGCAGTAAAAAAGCCGGCACAGCCATTACGCATTGATAAAAGTGGTTCCCCATTTACAGAACCTTCAAAGTTAAAATGGAACAGATAGGTCTGATCCTGCCGGAAAAACTTCTCAATTTTTATATCATAATGAATTGTTTCTCCGGCAACCGGTAATCCACGATGGAAAGTCACTGCAGCATCCAGCAAGCGATATACAGCTTTTCCCCGGGTTATAAAGTCTATTCCCAGGTAACCCGAAAGGAATAAATCCGCCTGACCGGCTTCAATGGCAATACAGGCCGGTATCCGTCCGCCATCAAGATACCAGTGATCAATCGTGACATCATGCTCGGTAACAACCCTCCCGTGAGTCATTGAACGCGGGATCGCCTCGACTTCAAGAATTCTATCCACCAGCATCAAGGGTTCATCGGGTAATCGGACACGGGTTGGATAGGTATCAATTTCGGCAAAATCAGATCCAAGCATTTTTTCAACCGAGCCGATGGCAAATTCCAGACACATTGACCGATCAAATGCCACTGACCTAGGGGATTCTATCATTCTGGAAGCATAAGGCTGGGCCGTTACTTTGGTAACAGGAATTTCAATTCTGTGCGGCAAAAGTCCCGGATCTGGAATATCCTCTCCCTGACTGATCATCTGTTGTAAGAGTGATGTTTGCAGAGATATGGTTTTCGACAACGCCTGTTCCAGAATCCTGGAAAAGTCCAAATAGGCTTCATGGGCTTTCATATCAGATGAAAGTGTTTCTTTGAATTTTGATATAAAAACTTCCTGCGGCTCTTTATTAAACGATTCGCTTACAGTTGTTTGTGACTCCTGATTTTCCTTTGCAATAACCCTCTCTTCAAATTCAGGAATCGACTGTTGATGCGTAGTTTCAGCCTCTGGCGGAAGCTTTGGGGCAAAATCCTTACCACCAATAACCGTTTGTATTTTTAAGCCATTTTTATTGGTACTGGCGGATTGAATTGAAGTCTTCTTGGAGAAATCATCTAATTTTTTGATTCCATTCGGAAGACACTTTGCATTATCCTCTTCAAGGACTACATGAGAACAAGAGCCATCTGCTCCCATTCCGCTTATGAGAGCACGACGTGGTTCATTACAGCCATTGGTCAGCCAATCGTGCAGAGCAGCGGGGGGTGTGGATTTACTATCAGCCGATTCCCATTCATCTTTTACTAACTGCTTATTTTTTAGTGGAGGTAAAGTTCGATAATGCAGGCAAAGTGCTGACTTTACGATTGAAGCTAATCCGGAGGCAGCCCCTGCATGACCGATATCTGCATTAACACCGCCAATCCCGCACGTATAATCATTCTTATCTTGTCCAACAACAGATCTAAGGACTTGTGATTCCATTTCTTCAATATCGGGTACATTAGTCCCCCCAGCCTCCAGATAGCCGATGGATTCCGCTTTGATACCGGCATTTTGGCAGGCTTGTTTCATCGACATTGAATATGTCTGTGGTTCGGGAGCAAGGTTTTCGATATTCCCGCCGGTTTTTGTACCGGTTCCCTTAACTACTGCATAAATCCTGTCCTTGTCCTGTTGCGCTTCATCAAGACGTTTCAGTACCAGAGCTGCTGCGCCTTCTCCTATCATAATATCATCAGCGTTCTTATCAAAAGAGTGGTTAATTCCCCCTGGTGAGAAGAATCCATCAACAAAACTACAAATAACGGAACGCAAATCACCGGCAAAATCGACTGCACCGACAACAGCCCGGTTAATTGAGCCTTCCTGAAGCAAATGGATACCAACTTCAAGAGCTCTCAATCCTGAGTTTTCTTCACTGGATAGAGTGAAAGCGGGACCGCCGCTGCGAAATTCTTTGGCGATGCGACTGGCAACAATACTGCTTAGAGCACCTATCGTGCGGTTGGCGGTCAGGGGAGGTCCGGCTGCCGATCGTAATTCTTCCAGCCAGTTGTTGAGTTGCTGCTCATTGAGATTCAATCCAAGTTCTTCAGCCCATTTGCGGGCATACTTCTGCAACCCCCAGCGGAAACTGAAATTTGTTGCGTTCAAGTCAAGGCCGCACCCAATGAAAATACCGGTGTATAGCAGATCCTCTTTGGTCAGATTTGCATCATGCAATGCTTCAGTTGCAACTTTCAGCATCAACAACTGTCGAGGCAACATCTCTTCCTGTTCCTTCGGCGGGATTCTAAAATCACCTGCATAAGAAGAAACCTCGGGAACAAAAAATCCACTGAACGGCACTTCATCCAGACCCATGTTTTTAAACCATTTGCTATGTTCGGCCCCCCACCAGTTGGTAGGAGGTTCAGGCAATTGTTCTCTGTCGCCACCGAATACTCGTCGTTGGAACTGTTCCAGGTTTTCCCAGGAGCCAAAATGAGCTCCCATTCCCACAATCGCAATTGGTTGGCTTTTTTGCTTTGCCGAAGGATGCAGGGTTACCGGGCTTGCAGTTGATTCCTTTGGAAACCATTCCTCTACTAAGAGATGAGCATTGATGCCTCCAAACCCGAAAGCGCTCACGGCAGCTCTTCTTGGGTGACCACTCTTTCGTGACATCCAGGGCGCAGCCTCTTTCAGCACTCGGAAAGGACTCTCCTCCAATTCGATTCCCTCAGCCGGACTGGAGAAATTTACCGTGGGTGGTAAAGTCTGATGCTTTATCGCCAGCAGTGTTTTGATCAACGCTGCAGACCCGGCGGCCGTCAATAGATGACCAATATTCGCCTTAACCGATCCGATGATGCACTGACCGGATCGCCATTTAATGTCTTTCCAAAGGCTTTGTAAACTGGTGAACTCAACGGCATCGCCTACTGGCGTTCCTGTTGCATGGCACTCAATTAGATCCACATCATCCGGTGACCAGTGAGCCTGTTTGTAAGCCGATTGCATGGCCCGAATTTGACCTTCGGAAACAGGGGTCAGCGGATTCCCTTCAAGATCATTGGACAGTCCGATACCACGAATTACGCCATAGATATGATTTCCGTCGCGCTGAGCGTCCTGTGTCCTCTTCAGCATTACCAGACCACACCCTTCGCCAACAACAAGCCCATCACTCTTTCGATCAAAGGGCGAACAGGTGCCGGTTGGTGAAAGAGCACGCAATTGGGAAAAACCCATCTGCGTATACAGGGAATCGGGTCGGGAAAGTCCACCGGCAAGCATGCTATCAGCCCGCCCTGCAACCAGTTCATCTGCGGCAAGCTTGATAGCATAAAGAGAAGACGCACAAGCCGCATCTATGGTAAAACAGGTACCCTGAAATCCAAGCGTTTTCGCCAGTAAACCGGCCGGAAGGCCTGCCACGTAATGATTGATTGAAGCAACAGGTGCCTCGTCATACGACAGATCATGTTCAGAAAGCTTTTCCAAAAACGTACGACCCAGATAGTCTCTTGTCAGTGCAGAAGAGTTTTCACTGGGCAACGCAAGATTCCCAATGATAATACCAGCCCGAAGTCGGTCAATTTTGTTTGGTTTGCAGTCGGAGATTGTCTGGTGGCCAACATGCAGCAACAAGCGAAACATCGGATCAAGTTTGGAAAGGAAATCGGGATCGATATCAAGACCGGAAACAGGTGAATTGTAAAGTTCACTATCCAGAAAGCATGCTTTTTGGGAATATACTTTGTCTGCAGCTGCGATATGCGGATCATATACCTCTTCCGGTTGAAGCAACCAACGCCCTTTTGGGGGTCGACGCGAAGTATTAATATTGCCGACAATATTATCCCAATAGGTATCCAAACTCGGCGAATTGGGAAACAATCCACCAATCCCGACAATGGCTACTGAACTTCTATACACCATTTTCAGGCCACTCCGATCAGCTTATTGCGTTGAAACTTTTCTTTTAGTGATGCATCAATAACACATTCGTAGTTCTCCAACCGGGCAATCTGTAACTCTGTAAGCGGATCAATAAAATCGATATCAACATGAGCACGATTGCTGTTTTGCTCCTTGACCCGGGCCCGTATTTCAACCCCTGTTTCCGGAAACCTCTCCTGGAACTGTCGATATCGTCCGGCAAAAACCGGGAGTGATCCAGCCTGGTATTGCTCAAAGCTCCACAGGGTCAACAATTGAAAACTGGTGTCGAGAACCAAGGGGTCAGCAAACCACGAGTTGCGCAAAGGTTGCTCTATCCATAGACTCGGCATTGGTGCTGAATTTGCCAAGGCACTGATTCCCTCTTCCGAGCATCCCAGCATTTTCCGAATGCCTTGAAAATCCTCACCATGAAAGAGTCTCTCTGACTGATAGATTTCGCTTATTTGATACGGATACTCGGGTAAGCTTAAAGTGGTGTTTGCAGGTCTTTTATCTGCGAGATTGTGGGTGAGTACAATTCTGGCCCGAGCATGGGCAACCTTTTGTCCCTGACAGTCAATACCGGAAAGTTCAACAGGAATAATATAAATCCCGTTACTCTTCATGGCTTTACCAGTCAGCACTTGCAAGGTGTGCACCTGATCAGGTTCAATGATCACACCCCTGAGAATGCGCAAATCATTAAACCCCTGGAATTTAAGTCCGGGATTGTCATGGATTGCGCCATGTGCCAGCCATTCAATTATAATGGCCATAGGCAGCACAGCTTTACCGTCGATAACGTGAGATTTTAAAAATGGATATTGGTCTACGGAGAGATCCAGATCAAATGCTTTACCAATGTAGATATTATGATCCGGTTCAGATTGTTTTTCTCCCCTGGAATTTGTATTTCTACCCAGAATGACCAATTCAACAGGTCCACCCGGTCGAGTCGAAATGTCACGGAGCAGAATATCTGCACCGGCTTTCAGGTTGATCATCTCGATCCCTTCCTTTTCAAAAACCTTTTTTAACGACGGAGTTACCATGCCTCCATCCCAGGGACCCCAATTAAAAGAGAGAACTCGGCAATCGGGATGCAATTCAGCCCGTTGATCGGCGATTTTATTAAGCACCTCGTTTGCAACCGCATAGTCTACCTGACCAATTCTCCCAAAACGAGCGGTTGAGGAGGAGAATAGTGCTATAAATCTAAGATCATCCTCCGGGCAAAATTTCAAAAGCGTTCGTAAACCACCAACCTTGGTTGAATAAACCTGCTCAAATTGCTCTTCCGTTTTTTCCTTAATCCTTTTGTCGGCAAGAACTCCTGCCCCATGAATCAATCCCTTTACAGGACCGTACTGATCGCGAATATCATCAAGTATCGCACCAAAAGCCTGGCTGTCACGCAAATCGATTGAACGGTAAATTGCGATCCCGCCAACCTTTTGTATCCTTTCCAGGGTTATACGGATCTCCCGCCCAGAGGTAATTCGCCGATAGTGACTTTCGACATCCAAAGGCTTGAGTGGTATACTTGAATTTTCAATCAGACCTTTTTTAATCTCTGCTTCTTCTGTCAAAGAGCTCAACCATTCTGGCTCTTTATCGGTAACCTTGCTGCGACCGATTAGCAGCAACGTTGCCTTGCTTGAAGCTGCCAAAGCAACTGCTACTTCTGCCGTAACGCCTCTGGCACCTCCACTGATGACAACCAGATCACCTACTCCCACTGGCAAATTGGCAACAGGCTCCTCAATTTGTTCTGTCATTAGCTCCAAGGTCAGCAGTCCTTGAGAGGTAATACCAACCTCAATCGGTCCCATTGTAAAAATCTCATTCACAATCGATTGAGCAGTAGGGACAATTTCCATCCCCTTTTCCAGATCCAGTACCTTACAATGGATTACCGGCCACTCCATTGCCGCAGTCTTACACAATCCCGCCAATCCTCCTGAAAGTGGATCAACGATCTGATTGGTTACTCCCAAGCCAAATTGGCCATTCATCCGTGATACAACTGCAAAAAATGCCCCGCCACATGTCGACGTTTTCTGCAGCGCCGGTTCAACTTTTTGAGCAATCTTAAAAGAATTTCTCAAAAACAGATCGTCGGCACCCCCTAGTGGAGTAAGGATAACCAGTCCGGATAGTTTTTCAGGAAGTACCAGTGAATTAACATCTGCAATAGAAATTTTACGTGGGATCAGTTGTCTTGCGCTGAGCTGAGAACAAATTAAATCAGACAGCTCTGAGCCATCATCAGTAATCCAGACTTCGGTGCCGGGAACAACACTCAATCCGTTTTCGGGTCGATTTTTCGGTAGTGATACAGTTCGCAAAACCTGCCTGATGATATCCTCCGAGACCGTTTTCTGAAAGCTGGTTTGGTCTGCCTCCGTTATATCAGAATCAGAGGCACTGGAGAGAAAATCAACAATTTGACTGACTGTCTGCAAAGTCCCAAAAACTTCCGGCTTGATTACCGGCGCATCGGGCAAACGTTCCTGTAAAGCGGATAGAATCTCTACACGCTTGATCGAGTCTATTCCCAGATCGGTATCCAGAGCCATGTCCGGTTCCAGAATATCCAATGGATAACCGGTTTTCTCGGCAATAACTTCCAGCAGTATAGTCGAGATATTATACGCTTCATTGCGACCTGAATCTTGACTGATGCCTGTTTTTGAATCAACGGACATTCCGTTACTGAGATAGTCGATAATCTGTTCAAGAGTTTTCAACACGTTGAGATCTTCCGGAGAAATGACTGGTGCCATCGGGAGCTTTTCCTGTAAAGCAGAAAGAATCTCCACCCGCTTGATTGAATCAATTCCCAAATCACTGTCCAGTGCCATATCCAGTTCCAACATCTCCACCGGATAACCGGTTTTTTCAGCAATGATCTCCAGTAACAATGGAGCGACTTTTACTTCAATTGTCCTGTTTGTTTCGACCTGTAACGGTTTTACATCATTAGATTCCGAATTTTGTAAAGCGGAGTTAACTACCTCCACCAGGGTGTCAGCAATCGGCTCTGAGTCACTGATTTGGCTATGTCCAACAGTTCCCTGATGTATCAGGTTTTGTTGATCAGCCAGTTTCATTAATGATTGTGTTGCTTTCTGTTGACCTTCCAGAAACTTTTGATGAAGGCTTGCAGTCTGATGTTGAAGATCCTGTAACGCTTGTATGCTTTGCTGGGTTATCCGAAAAGCCGCTTGAAGATTGGGTGTTTGAATCGAAGTGTCGGCAGCTTGTTTTGGAGAAACCTTGTCTGTAGTTTTCAGTATTGGTGAAGGTTGATTTGTCGAGTGGATAGAACCCGGCACCTGAGATTTGACGGGTGGCCGTTCCTCTGGTTTCCTGTAATAATTGGCACCACAGAGGGATACTGCCATACCGGGTTTCTTCTTACCTGCAAGTTCCCGGGATGCGGCAAAGCCCTCATCCCATAAGGACCAATCCACCGACTTGCCGAGAGCAGATAGCCGGGCTAACAGGCGGGCCAGATCATCTATATTCGAATCGGTTCCGTTTGAAGAATCAAGTGCGATTGCCTGATGATCTCGTTTTCCAAGAATTGCCTTGACCATGCCTGTCAAACGAGCGCCCGGACCAACTTCAATAAACAAGCGGCAACCGGCCCGATACATATTTTCAATTTCCGAAACAAAATCGACAGGGCTAATCAGTTGTTTTGCCAATAATTCTTTAATAGTTTCAATTGAATCAGGATATTCCAGGCCAGTTGTATTGGAGAATACCTTTTTTCCCGGGCTTTGTAAGGATAATGACCTGAGCTTTTCAGCAAAAGGATGAGCGGCATCCGAGACCAGTGGGCTGTGAAAAGCGGCGGAAACAGTAAGACGCTTGCTTCTGATACCCTTTTTATCCAGCAATAGTGTCGCTTTTTCGATTTCAGTTGTTGCCCCTGACAGAACACCCTGATCGGGTGTATTTCTGTTGGCAATTACCAGATCAAGAGATTCTTCAGCCAAAAAACCCTCAACTTGTTCCAAAGGAGCAAAAACCGCCAACATGGAACCTCGATCACCGTTTCCGGCAGTCATCAGTTCACCACGCAAGCGAGATAAATAGTGTAGTTGTTCAGTTGTGAAGACTTCTGCAGAACAAAGCGCGGACAGTTCCCCATAACTATGTCCTGCAACCGAGTCGGCTGAGACTCCGAAACTGGAAAGAACACGACAAGCTGCCAGGTTGACTGCACCAAGGGCAGGTTGTGCCACTTCTGTCGCGCGAAGAATAGAATCTGCTTCCTCTTTTGAATCCTGATCGAATTGAGGACGCGGATAAATAATATCTGTCAAAGTTCCTCGCGATTTACCGGAGTTCGCAGCAAAAGCATCGTCTGCTTCCTGCAGAGTTGACAGAAACTCCGGAAACTGAATCGCCAGACCTTTCAACATTCCAGTATATTGTGCTCCCTGGCCAGGAAACAGCATGGCGGTTTTGCCTTTAAAACTGCCCGAGGCGTAATAGACACCATCCGTTGTTTCCCAAAATGGTTGCTCATGATACTTCTCCAGCATGGTTAGTGCCTTTTTTACCTGGGAGGCTCTGTCTGTTCGGTTTCTCTTAATAACTAAAACAAGTCGATGGGGATCGGTCTCAACAAATTGACGACGTTGGCTCTCAGAATCTAAACGTAAATGAGTCCAGCTTCCTGTTGTCGGGAAGTTTAGTAATTTGTTGATAAGCCCAGCTCTATCGGTGTCAGAAAAAGGGACCGCTTGAACATCGCCTTTCCAGTCAGCAGTCGCTTTATTTGGTTGGTGTTCTTCAAGCAGGCAATGGAAGTTACTTCCGCCAAAACCATGCGCACTAATGCCGGCTCGTCTTGGATGATCGCCTTTGGGAATCCAGGGGCGGCTTTCGGTGTTTACATAAAAGGGTGTTGTCTCTGAAGACAGTACTTCCAGTGGATTGGTGACTTTGATGGTGGCAGGCAGAGTCTTATGGTGAAGAGCAAGCGCAGCCTTGATCAATCCAGCTGCTCCGGCTGCCGCTTTGGTATGCCCGATTTGCGACTTAACGGAACCGAGTGCACACCATGGTTTTTGTGCTGAACCGAACACATCATGTAAAGCGTTGACTTCTGCAGCATCACCGACTTTTGTCCCCGTACCGTGTCCTTCAATCAATTCTATCGTATCCGGTGTGACTCCACCATGCTGATATGCGCGCAATAGTGCTTTTTTTTGCCCTGTGGCGTCAGGTTCATATATGGCTGATCCGCTGCCGTCACTTGAAGTCCCAATCCCTTTAATAACAGCGTAGATTTTATCTTTGTCTCTCTCTGCGTCGACTAATCGTTTTAAAACAACAATCCCCAGTCCTTCGCCCAATGTTGTGCCGTCTGAGTTTTCATCGTAGGGACGTGCATGACCCGATGGCGACAGCGCTGGCGTTTTGCTGAAACAGGTGTACATGAAGATATCATTGAATGTATCAATCCCCCCGGTCACAACCATATCAGCACGCCCTGTTGCGAGTTCAAGGGCAGCGAGGTTCAGGGCGCTCAGAGAACTCCCGCAGGCAGAATCAACAACGCAGTTAGTACCTCCAAAATTGAAGTGTTTGCTGATCCGACCGGCAACAACATTTCCGAGCAGCCCCGGAAATGAGTTTTCCTGCCAGGGCACATAGGAATCAGAAATCCTTTGAGTAACGTCTTCAGCGATCTCCGGCTCAACTCCTGCGGCCTGTAGCGCTTCCTTCCACTTGGGATAACCCAGCCTGGCTCCCAGCGGAATGACAAGTTCCAATGTACCGGTTACACCGAGGATAACACTGACTTTTTCTCGATCAAAGACTTCCCGATTCTTGTATCCTGCGTCTTTAAGTGCTTGATCAACAACCAATAATCCAAGCAACTGAGATGTATCAATCGCTTCAATTGCATTTGGAAGAATGCCGTAATCCATCGGGTTGAATTCAACGGGTGAAAGAAAACCGCCAAGTCTGGCATAAACCTTATCGGCTGCTTTGGAGTCCTGATCATAATAATCCTTTAAACTCCAGTGTGTATCAGGCACTTCGGTTATCGAATCCACTCCGTCTTTGATATTCGTCCAGAAAGCGCCAACAGTATCCGCCTGGGGAAACATACAGCCAATGCCGATAATAGCCAGGGGCACGTTGTTGGGTTCAAGAAGATTTTTTTTATTGCTATGATTGTTTTTCAACGGCTTGGCTCCTGGATCTGATTTACCTTAAAAGATACGAACAACCTGAATCGAAACGGGATCTCATTTTCTGCGTTAATCCCATAACCGTTTGTTATAATAAAAATCACAAAATGCAAGGATTACGGTAGGGCAGGGTTACATCCCCGTCAGAAGCAACTCAAAGACGGCCAATGTAAGGCCGCCCTACCGTCAAAAACATGATTTTTCCAGCAAAAATGCCCTTAAGCAAGCCTGTACGAAGCTACATCCTCGCAATTACTTAACAATATTTCCAAGTGCAAGGAATACGGTAGGGCGGGGTTACATCCCCGCCGGGGAAAATCCAAAAGCGGCCATTTAAGGTAGCCCTCCGTTTAAACACATAAATTTTGCAGTAAAAATACTCTATCAACAAGCCCCAGTTAATTATGAGATGCGGCGCTATTCAGTAGAGCCAAGTCGTTCTTTTCGGTTCGAACGCTAAGAAGGGCTGCAAGATTGTGATAGATGTGTGCAGCTAATTTTGGCGATCGGCGTTGAATACGGTCGAATCTTTTTTTATCAATCATCAATACTTCTGTTTCACCTTCAGCTATCACATTTGCAGATCTTTTGTGACCGGTAAAAAAGGCCATTTCTCCTAAAACGGCACCAAGCCCGGCATTCTCAAGAATCACTGTATTCCCCGTTATAGAATCTTCAGCCTCTACACGACTCTTTCCTTTTAGAATAACAATTATATTTTTATCGACACTCCCCTGTTTAATTATATAATCATCTTTCTGGTATTGCTGCAGTTTTCCCAGAATTGCCACATTGCGAATCTGGCGCTGAGTCAGCCCCATGAACAGTGGACAAACCTCCACCAATTGTCGGTTGATTTTTAGCTTCAACATATCCCAGGTACTGATTAACGGCAACGATTTCAGTATCGTGGGCGTAATGAACAGATCACTGATCAATGCAGTCAGCATTGCCAAGGCGGACAAAACTCCGAAATCCTGAGTAGATCCGAACTCCCCGAAATACAGCACAAAAAAGCCCATCATCAAAGCCATCGAAGTTGATACCACCGGTTTAATTTCATGTTTGATGGTATTGATGACTGCCACATCGTTATCAGAGTTGGTCCGTAATTCATCGGAAAACTTCACCATAAAATGGATCGTATCATCCACAGCGATCCCCAAAGGGACGACTACTACCGGGAAAATCGCAGTACTTAATGGAATACCAAAGAATCCCATTACAGAAAAATTGACTAATACCGGCATAATGTTGGGTATCATTGCCAGCAGTCCCGCCTTAGGTGATGCAAATAATAGCGATATCACCAACCAGATGACGGCAAAGATAAGGAGTAGATTCATGACTACCTGATAACTCATAACATCCGATGATCGAGAAACCAGAATCATCTCCCCGGTAACACGCACCTTAAGATCAGGGCTCATATTTTTCTTAACGTACTCCAAGATTTGTTGTTCCTCATAAAGTATATTTTGTGAGCCTCTGACCGCATTCCTCACTAAAATTGAAGTTTTGGAAGAATCAAAATTACAAAAACGGTCGACATCATCCGGATCGAGCATCATCGTGTATTGTGAAATCAACTCCGCAGAATCAGGCGTCTTCCAGAATTCAGGTTTGCCGTCATTCATTTCCATGTGGAGCTTCCGGATAAAATCAGTGTAGCCTACCGCATTGTCATAACGAGCTGACAGGAAGTCCGATAATCCTGCCAGCTGTTGCATCACTTCAGGTTCTTGGATTCCATCTTCCCTGCCGGTATCCACCACAACATAAAAAACTGTTGCCCCGGACAGATTCTCGGAAGCATCGTTAAACAGACGAATGATCTCCGAATCCGCTCTAAAAAATGCCAGATAGTCGGTATCCACTTTCACCTTTGAACATCCCCAAATCGCCACACCAACCATCAAAAAGATGATGGTAATTACCTGACGCCGGTATTTTGTTATTGCTGCAATTAGAATATTCTGCAGCCATAACAGTGAGTCTTTCTCGCTTTTGGAAAAAAGCCGTTTTGAGGTCGGATACCACCTTAAAACCGATGGAACCAGTGTGATTGTCAGGAAAAAATTCAAGACTAAACCAAATGACGAAACTATACCAAACTCTATTAACATGGGGATGGTGTTTACCATCATTGTCGCAAAGCCGACAAGTGTTGTGAAGGAAGTCAGAAGGATTGCGGTACCGGATTTAAGCGCCATCCTTTTTATTGCCATATTCTTGGTCAACTTGCTTTGTAATCCCAGAGCGTAGCTGGAGATCAGATGGATATCCTCGGTACAGCCAACAACTATCAGCAAGGTAGGAATCACAGTTGTCATAGGGTTGATGGAGAATCCCATGACTCCCATAAATCCCAGGGTTCCCACAACACTAAGAAGTCCTGTAACACACGGGATAACCATCGCGACCGTGGTGCGGAAGAAAAAGTATAAAATAAACAGCAATGCCAAGGCAGATAGTGGGATGAGATGTACTAAATCATTTGTCAGTTGTTCAGTGACCATGGATTTTAACAGGGATGATCCGATTTGATAGAGTTCCACTCCATCTCCCAGCTCCCTTCGTTCCGCTTCAAGCAGAGACTCTACTTCCGCCACCAGCCTATCATTAAACTTTTTATCGTCAGGTCGACTCTCGATAAACAGATGAACTGCTGTTGCTTTTCCTTCCTTGTTAACAACCTCTCCAATCAGAATCTGATTGGAGAGGGCGTCTTTCCTTATCTGTTGAAGCTCGGCAGGATCTTTAGGAATGTTGGCAAGGAGGTCATCTGTTTGCAACACGCCATCTTCACCCTTTAAATTACTAACCGTAGTAAGACTGACAACCCGGGTCACACCCACAATCCCTTCACCGGCGAGAGATAACCGTTCGACACTCTTCAGGATTTCATAGGTGAATATATTATCACTCTTTATCATCAACGTGAGAGTGGTATCATCTCCGAAAGTCTCACGTACTTCCTGATAAAATCGAACTTCCGGATCATCCGGGACATACATGGCTTCTGAAGTGGAATCGATCAGAATATTCCTGAGCCCGGGGGCGAAAGCAAGAGAGAAGAGAATTGCCATCAAGAAGGAGAGTACCGGGTATCGTATAATCCATCCCATGATCTTATTCATAATTATTCCTCGCAGTATTTTTTTATGATCTATTATGCTTCAGTTTATACAATCACGAGATTTGAAAGAACCTGACGATTAAAAATCAATCGTGGAATCACTGACCTTATTTTAAATTGGTTGGACGTTTAAGACCTTGTTGCGTAATTAAGGTTTGATCAATTTCCTGATCTATCTGACGATTGGTTTTGATAATGATCGTTTTCGTTTTGCTGGACAGTCGGTTCATTTCGGTTGTGTTACTGACCCACAGATCTCCCTTTATATTCTCCGGATCACGATAAGAGCCTATTTTTATCAGTTTACCACCTCGACCAAAGAACTCGGTTTTAACATTCAAATAATTATCTTTTTGAATCCACAGCAGTCGTTTTGAATATCCGCTGTATTTTTTTTCTGAAGGCGTTGACGGCAATGCCTCAATGATCCAGCAATCCTTGCCGTCCAGCATTTCTTCTTTTACAATCTTATATGTATGGGCATTAAGGGATTCAGGTCGCAAATCTTCGTATGCCAGATCAGTTCCCATAAACAAATTCTTTTTACTGCTACCCGCGATCCGCTTGACCCGCTTCGCTGCTGACAAATAGAGCCATTGATCATCCTCTTCCGACTCTTTTTGTTCCCATGTTAGAAGACCGGTACCACTGACTTTTGAAGGTGAACTGAATTTCATTAGCGTTCTGGCCTGCTTTTTTTCATCTTTGTAAAACCAGAGGTGCATAACCTGTTTCTTTTCGCGATCTTTACTATCAAAAATGGACATTTCAAGCCTGACATACTCGCTCTGATGGGTCTGCCTTTCTTCTCGTTCCCGCATAATATCAATCCCGGAATTGCCGGCGAAGACATTACTGCTGAATAATCCGGAAGCTATTATCAGAAAAACGCTACAGAAAATGATCCTATTTTTCATAACATACCCTCGTTTGGTTGGTTCAATGATTGGAAATCAGTTAAAATAGTTCCTAAAAAAAGCAGGTTATTGTCATGGAAGCTTGATCGTTGTCTTTCCATCTTCCGAAATAACTTTCCTCAGTGCCGTCAAAGGCATCATATTTCAGTTGAATCTCTAAATCATCTTTCAGGTTATGGGTCAGTTTTGTTCTAAAAAAATAACCATTTTCATCTCCATAATTGACAGATGCCATAAGCTCTATTTTTGTATCAGCATCTATTCCAACTTCAATACGTCCATTTATGGATTCATTTGCAGGCTGACCACCCCCTGAATCATAATACGGGCTTTCATCCGGTCTCTCCCTGCTTATCTCTTTGTCAACGAATTCCAAAATGAAATTCAATTTTTCAAAAAAGTCGGGGAGATCGTATATCCAGGAATAATTCAATCCCAAAACATATATCTCATAATCAACATCCTCCAATTCGTTTCTGGTTTCATGAAACGCTATTTCACCATGGAATTCGAAATCTCCCCAGACCGTTGAAAAGTTAAATCCAACCTGATGAAACTCGGGATAAACCAAGCCAATTTCAATCTCCGGAAAAACCGATTTGGTAACCAATACAGCAACAGGAGAAAATCCCTGGTAATAATTCAGGGCCAAATCCCATCCTTCAGCCAGAGAACTGCTTGAGAGCTGGAGACCACCCTGATTTTCAGTCTGCTCCCTTGTTGGCAATTCTCTGTCCCATATAATGTCAGTAGTAGGATTTGAACTTGAGGTGGTTGTGCTCCAGCGACTGCTTTCAAGGGGAAGACGATTTGGAGTAAAAATCGGTACTGAAACTACCTGCAAATTGAGCATCGAACCATACAGGAACAGGGATATTACAGGAACCCCAATCTTGTGTTGATCAGGATTTCCTAGTGTATCTGCCACAGACATAAAATCCTTGGGATTAATAACGTCCGTTGCTTTGCAGCCATCAGCCACCCCCCAACTAAGAATCTTTTTTCCCATTGAAAGTTCGAAATCCCCAGCAGTGACCAAAAAGTAAAGCTCGTGAAAGGTTGTGCCGGGCCGTTTAATGGCATCCTCAACCATCCTGAATTCCTTCTCCACCCAATCCTCATTATGTTCCTGCATGAGAGGACTGGCAACGTATTGAACGGTATCAGTGAGCTGGTTGGATATGTTGATTTTGAGTTGAACTTCGGAATAAAAATCCTGATCAGGTTTTTCCGAGCTCTCTTCAAAAAAGGACTGGTATGATCCCTTGAAACTTCCGGTTATCACAGGCCCATCACCATCATCGGCGAATAAGGGATGCGTTTTAATAAGACAGAAACACAGGACCGACAGGAAAAGCCATTTGCAATAATTCATGTCCCCCCTTTCAATTATTCTGACAAAGATCAGTGAAAAGTGAGAACTCTTCACCGACCATCGTAATAAAATTAAATATTTTTCTCTTACGACGACGCAATCTTCCTGACTATAGTGAACAAATTCAAACTGATCGCCGTCACAGAACTCTGTCAGGAATTTTAAGATTGATTGGATTATTGTCCAGATGAGTGTAATACCAAGTACTGCTATTATTGAGAGAAAAAACAGGCCGGCGCATTCACTCAGTAATATGAAGTTTTACAAATCCTTTGACACTCAATATATGATTTCCGACATCTTTTCAAATCTTACCTGAACATATCCGGCATGAAAAAGAAACCTAAGCTCTGAGGTTACCAACTATTTCCAGTTTATTTTGGGTAATTTTCGTTCGGGAAGTCGGAAATATTTATATTTAGAATATCCCAGCATCATCGGATAGTGTTGACTGTGCCCTTCAGGTAAACCGACAGCGTCTTTAAGAGGTTTCCAGGAAGTGAGTCCGCCCTGAAGTAATCCGGCCCAACAGGTACCAAGACCCAGTTTAGGCGCGATCAAATCCAGATAAGACAAAGAGATACTCAGATCAGTCATCCCGCTCGTGTTCTTTTGGGGCGCTGAAGCTATGATCAAAGCAGGAGCTTCCCTGAGGACGACATCCATCCCCATTTCCCATGCCGCTATGATCATGGGAATATAAGGAAAATCTGCAATCGCCTGGGAGTTGGCCTCTCTCACATTTTTCATCCATTCCACCGTTAAACCCGCCAGATTGCGTATTTCGGTTTTATCCGTAAAGACGGTCCATTCGATTGATTGACTGTTGCTGCCCGTTGGAGCATAACGAGCTGCTTCGATCAATCGCTGAATTTTCTCCTTTTCGACGGGACGATTCTTAAAAAAGCGAACGGAGCGGCGTGACCGAAGAAACTGAATCGCCTGCTCTTCTGATATTTCGACTTCTTTAAGGATAGGAGGACACTCCTCAATGGGTACCTTAATATGACTGAGCGCCCCTTGCGGACATACCGCCACACAATGCCCGCAAAGCAGACAAATCCCTTCTCCGCCCTGCACCATCTCCGGGAAACCGTTTCCGTCCTTTAAACGGATGATGGCAACCGGACATTCATTAGCGCAGATCCCGTCTTTTTTACAGGTACTTTCATCGTTTATCAGTAATTGCATATTTTTTGTACACTGGAGGTTCATTATTAAATTCTTAATTTAAGAGCAGATGATAGTTAAATGCCTTTTCAGTGTCAAGGCGAGTTCCTCCCTTAATATACCATCAAGGAGTTTTTTATCTGATAATCTCAATGTCGATCAGGTAGAGAAAAGTATGAATTGAGAGCATAATCAGACAGAGATTTAAAGTTTCTTCGTACAAAGAAACCTTAAACGTATCTCACGGTAATAGGAATGTTTAGTGCCAAATTGGATAAATCTGCAGTACTGGTGGGAATAGTAATCAGGGGACCAGGATTGAATCAATGTTTTTATCAAAGAAAATATGCAGGAATTCTTTTTCCTCAACCTGGCCCTGTGATAGCCTTTTAAAAGCAGGGAGATCTACATTTTATCAGGTTGCTTAAATGAGCGATATATTAAGCCCCTCACTTCTTTCCTTCTGATACTGACCCTGGGTTCAACTCTATAGTAGAGAGTTTTTGGTATCGTATTTTCTAAATCTCCAGTTGCATCAAGAACAGTTTTACCTCTATAGTGATTCCTCGCTTCATCATACATCAAACCTTCACCAAAAAAATCATACTCCTCTTTTTTACCATGACGACTGCTGATACCTGTGTCGATAAGAAAAACTGCAGTATCGGTCGTACTATCATACATCCTTTTTCCTAAAGCCTCATCACTCGTACTATCATACATTCGCGGGATTCCTACAGATATAGCCCGGATTTCTCCCTGGCTTCCAGACCGTTCTTCAGTATGCCCTGTAATGATTTTTTGGGGTTCAAATCCATTGATATTGAGCAGCTTGACCAGCTCAAATATATTGGTTGAACGGGTATCTCCTGAAGCATCTCCAGTTGATTTTTCAGGCGGTGCTAACGGATGAATCTGATTGGTTACATCACTATTACTCAATGAGGTCTGCACTGCACAAGTTTTATATATATCCTCTTTCGGTTTTTCAAATCGCATCCAGTATCCACGGTAATGCAAGGGACTGCAGGGATAACCATATGCCCAAAGATATGAGTATCGACGATTACTTGTATCAATGTCCGCACTCGGGTCTGCTCTGAAAGTGAGTCCTTGAATATAGTGCGCTAATTCCGGATCATCAACAATATTGTAAACCCAAAGTGACGTATCACTTGTTGGATCAATCCCAAGTTCCTCATTTTTAATCTTACCTCTTGCGTGATAACCTGCCCGGGAATCCGGCGGGAATGCTTCCAGGTTATAGAGGGTTTTAAGTTCCTGATTAATGCGTTCCCAAGTGATGTTTGCACCGTCGTACATCAAATGATCCGTTCTTGCGGCAACAATAAATGCCGGTGAAATACCGCCATGCACAAAAAGATCATTGTTCACTTGAAGGACGAAGTTTCGTGACCGAAGCCATTTGCCCAGTATTGTTCCAGCCCCATAGAGTTCACGAACCAATCCCTTTTTAATTGGAATTCTGTCATCGCCTTTCAGTTGATCTGCCATGGCAACTTCATAGAGTCTATCTTTCTCTCTGGAGCCAATAATGGCTTCCTCTTCATGATTTCCCAGGAGAAAATGGACTTTTCCCTTCGATTTCTCTTCCAGGTACCGTATGGCCCACAGAATTTCAAGGTGATGATCATCCCCGTCCATTACATCGCCCACAATGATTAAATGACCATCATCAAAATTCCAGTCATAACGCCACCAATCCAGGCATATATTTTTTTTATCAACAAAATGACACAGATTGTTTTCCACGGTTTCCCTGTGAGTGCGTCTCCCATCGCCCCACGTAATAATCTCTCCTGCCAGAAGCAGGTACATGAACGATCGTAAAGAGCCATGAACATCACTGATTGCATACCATTTCGTGACATTCTCCAGTTTGCTTACTGTTGTTTGTTCCTCGTAATTTCCACTTAATTTTAAATAATACTCAACACCCTCTCGATGGCACTTTTTACTGGTATTATCGAAGCATAGTATTTCTCGAAAATCAGTGTAACGTGCAATTACAGGATTCGCAGTACCTGCACCCGCTATTGTTCTGTCCTGTTCCCATTTTTTTTTGCATCGTTTAAGTCTACTATTACATTGGGTCATGGAGATCCCCAGATATTTGTCTTTGTCATCGATATTAAAAAAATGAGGCCCCCAGAATACAATGTTCCCATCTTTTTGCTTCGGTTTATAGTCAATAGCAGTTGCTAACGAGCAAAAAGAAATCGTTAAGATGATAAAAAAGATCGTTTTAAGATAAGCAGAATTGTTCATGGTAAATCCTTCATTAAAAGGTCAGTATTCATGGCTCTTTTGTGGATGAAGTACCAAGGCATATTGTTATCCGCGTTCAGTAAAATCAGCTTTTTTATATATAAATTCCTTATAATAATCAAGCGTAAATGTTGATCTTGTTACTCTTCTTATGAAAAAGACGACAATGCTTCTGTCGAAAATTTGAGGATTTTCCGTATAGAGGAGGTATTGTCAATGAATATCGAAAATCGCAATACAACGATAATTCATTTTCTTAAAATGATTCCTCAATCCATTTTTCTTAAAAAGCGGCAGTTATCTTATCTCCTTTCGTCACCATCAGAAAGCAGTGGAAAAGGTGATCAAAAAAAGATATAAAAGGTATTTCCAATAAAACGCATGTGTCCCCTTTTTCGAGCAAAGCGCTTATGGTGAATGTCTCAAGATGAGGTCAGCGCCGTTAAAATCCATGTTAAATGCAAAAACAAGCAGGTAATGGAAATCTCAAGTTATAATTGACGCTTATGACAATGTTATAGAGCTGCAGAAGCAGTGGGAAGGTGTTGGTCTTGGTGAATCGGATTCAAGAGAAAACATCCAGTGTTTCTTAAATAGAAATCCGGGCATGAGTTTTACGGCAGAAATAGAAAAAGAGTTGGTCGGTGCCGTATTGGACTGTCATGATGGCAGATGTGGTTATATACACTATTTGGCTGTATCACCGAATCATAGAAGACTGGGATTCGGTCAGCTTCCTGTTGATTGTTGTCTGAAAGCGCTGAAAGATATTGGTGTTGTTGAATGTCATCTGTTCATTTTTAAGAATAATGAACTCGGCTTAAAAATCTGGGAGTCAGTAGGACAGGGGTATAGAAGTGACTTTTGTGTGCAGCCCAAATTCATTGGTTCTGAAGAGGATTAGTACCTAGGATGGGTAACCGATTTTTTGGCTTGTAATCCTTTATCGTAGTGAAAGCCTGTCAAAATGCATCAGTGCCGCCTTATGACTTCCCAATGCTAATCATTTGCTCGCGTTTGCACAAAAAACAGAGCCCACCTTACGTTTTTATTATATGGCCGTTTGGGAAAAATCCTAAATTGTGTGATTCGTTATTTAATTTATTTATTATTGTTATGGAAACGGTTATCATTACTGGAACAAACAGAGGTATCGGATTTGAATTAACGAAACAGTTTTTACAGGCCGGCTTTCACGTGATTGCCACCTGTAGAAACCCTGAAGCGGCGTCTGATCTAAATAATCTGGCCAATGATGGTAACCTTAGTATTTTTCAGTTGGATGTAACCAGCGATGAATCGGTATCGGATTTTTTCACAAGCTTGTCCGGAAAGGTTGTAGACATCCTGATCAACAACGCCGGAATTATAGGAGGTGATTCCCAGGATATATACAATATGGATTACAAAGCCTGGATTCAGGCGTTTGAAGTAAACACTCTTGCTCCTTTCAGATTGTCTGCAGCCTTAATACCCAACCTGAAACTTGCCAAACGCCCCAGAATCGTTACCGTATCAAGTCAGATGGGATCACTGAATAGAAAGAGTACAGGATCATATGCCTACCGAAGTTCAAAAGCGGCAGTAAACAAAGTAATGCAGGTACTATCTGCAGAACTCATCGATGATGGAATAATCGTTTGTCCTGTACATCCCGGTTGGGTGCAAACGGATATGGGAGGACAAAATGCTGAAATTACGCCCCATGAAAGCGCCTCCGGGCTATTTGAGCTGATTAACTCCCTAACAATGGAACATTCCGGACGATTCTGGACCTGGCAAGGCGAAGAACATCTCTGGTAACAAAACTTTTGGATATCGTATTTTGGTTTGAAACTGAGAAGCACTCTATTTAAACATTTCCATGACAACAGCAACCTTATCATTTCGAAGCGCAACCATTAATGATGTTCCTGTGCTGGTTCAAATGCTCTCAGATGACCCTTTGGGATCAAAGCGTGAGAGATTTGAGACACCACTTCCCGAAGCATACATCACAGCTTTTAATGCCATCGAAAAAGATCCAAACAATGAGTTAATCATTGCGACCATTGAAACTGAAATTGCAGGGTTTTTACAGATTACCTTTGTTCCCTATCTTACTTATCAAGGTGGGTGGAGGGCTCTGATAGAAGGTGTTAGAGTCAATAAAAGATATAGAAAACAGGGAATTGGTAAACAAATATTTCAATGGGCAATTGAACGTGCCCGAGAGAGAAATTGTCATTTAATTCAGCTAACAACCGATAAAAAACGACCTGATGCAATTAAGTTTTATGAATCCCTTGGGTTTCAGGCAACTCATGAAGGCATGAAATTGCATTTTGACAGGTTAAATTCTTGAAAATGGTCTTATTAACATCCCTGTTTTCATATAACCCGCTTGATTTTATGATGGTATTTTATTTTTACCTGGCAGTACTCACATTGTCAGGTAAATCGTTTGCTGATACTATTATCATTGACAAAGACCGGCACATGAACAATATAACACTGTAAGATGAGGTATGTAGAAAGAAAAAATAGAAAATAAAAACCTGGGATGTTGAGATTTCATCAGCAGATTTGTGTTTTCCGGAGACATTGCCTGTTGTAAACACCAAAAAAGGAGAAAAAATGAAATGGATTAAAAGGGGACTTCTGACACTTTTCGGTTTGATTTTGCTGTTGGTTGTAATTGCTTACGGCTACCTTAAGTCGACATTACCCGATTATGAGGGGGAAATTACGGCTGACGGTATTCTGTCCGAAGTGGAGGTCATTCGGGATTCCTTCGGCATGCCGCATATCTATGCCAAAAATGATAACGACGCCCATTTTGCCCTGGGATACAGCATGGCTCAGGACAGGTTGTTTCACATGGATCTGGTGCGACGGGCTGCAAGGGGAAGACTTGCCGAAATCCTGGGCAAATCACTGGTGGAGGTTGATACCCTGTTTAGAACCATAACGGCCGGGAAATCGGTTGAGGAGATTGCAGACCAATATCCGCAGGAAGTTAAAGCAGCTGGGGATGCTTTTGCCGCAGGATTTAATCATTATCTAAAAAATCCAGGAGGTCCACTACCGATTGAATTTACTATTCTGGGGTATCAACCGGAACCCTGGAAATTTAGTGATGGTGTAGCCGTTCATTATTACATGGCCTGGGATCTTAACGGCGCCTTTTCCAATGAGATGCGTTACGCTTCCGTCATTCAGAAACTGGGAGAGACACTGGCCGAAGAGATTTTTCCGGGATATCCAAGCGGTTATCCTACCATTATACCGGAAGGCAATGCCACGCTTGATTTTCTCAAACTCAACAATATTGCCAGGGAAAAACTGGGTGTTGAAGGAGGCGGTGCCAGCAATAATTGGGTGATCTCCGGTAAAAAATCAACCACCGGCATGCCCATCCTTTCAAATGACCCTCATCTTGGACATGGTGCCCCCGGTATCTGGTATGAAGCACATCTGGTTACCCCGACCCTCAATGTTTCCGGTTCCTTTTTGCCCGGTATTCCCTATGTTGTCATCGGCGCCAATGAACATGTTGCCTGGGGATTCACCAACGTAATGGCGGATGATACCGATTTTTACGTTGAAAAGATCAATCCCGAAAATCCTGATCAGTATGAGTTCAAAGGGAAGTGGGAAACCATGAAGATCAAGGAGGAGGTTATCAAGGTGAAGGGAGGGGAAGACGTTACCCTCAAAATTCGTCTCACCGGTCACGGGCCTTTAATCGATGACGTCAACACCTTTGAAGAACCCAAAAACACCTCCATCGCCATGCACTGGTCAGCCTATGAAAAACTGGAAGCCGTACAGGCTTTCAAGATGATGAATCAGGCTGCCAGTATCGATGATATGGAGAAGGCTGTTGAATACTTTAAATGCCCCGGCCAGAATTGGGTCTATGCGGATGACCAGGGAAATATCGGCTACTGGGCTGCTGTTGGTATTCCTTTGCGAGAGAATTTTACGGGTGTACTCCCTCTGAATGGATGGGAAGGAAAAGAGGAATGGAAGGGTTACGCACCCACCATTGAACAACCTCATCTCAGAAATCCGGAGAGAGGATGGATCGCAACTGCTAATAATCGCCATGTGGGAGATGAATATCCTCACGTCATTTCTCATTATTATGCCATGCCTGACCGTTTTATGCGTATTCAGGAGATGTTGACTGAAAAAGAGAAATTGGGGGTTGAGGATTTTGAGAGAATGCTCAATGATTTTAAAATGATACTTGCACAGGAATGGGTTCCGATCATTCAGGCATCCGTCGTTCAAAATGAGCTATCATCAAAGGAACTGGACGCTCTCAAAAGGCTGGGACATTGGGATTTTGTAGCCCGGGTGGATAGCGTTGAATCAACCATCTTCCACACGTTTATCAACAAACTGGTTGAGAACACCTTCAAGAACAGGCTGGGAGATGATCTCTACGGACAATACCTCAAAGGCAGCAACATGGCTCTTAATGCCTTGCGCAATATGATCAATAAAAAGGGATCGGTCTGGTTTGATGATCCCGGGACTGCGGAGGTCGAATCAATGCAACAGGTTATTGGTAAGAGCTTTAAAGATGGGGTTGCCTACCTCGAAAAAGAGATGGGAGATAACATCAATGACTGGGGCTGGGGAAAGATTCATACCTTAACGATTCAACATCCGTTCGGAAAAGCATCCAAACTGATGGGTTTCTTTTTTAATATTGGCCCGTACCCGATGGGGGGGAGTATAGCCACGGTTAATCCACAACCCTATCGGTTTACCAAACCCTGGGACGGGTACCATGGTGCCTCTCTGCGATATATCGTTGATTTTGCGGATCGGAAGAATTCCAAGAGAATAATACCGGCCGGTATTTCCGGGAACTTCATGAGTCCCCACTACGATGACCAGGCGGAACTGTGGAGAACAGGCAAGTTTCGACCCTTTGTTCTGGATAGGGAAAGCATCGAATCGGACTCACGCTATGTTCTGAAAATACAACCGCAGTAAAGCGAATCGAACACGTTTATCAAAAACAAAACAGCAATCCACTTCCAAAATCAAAGACCGGTGCCCTGAAAAAGCATCCGGTCTCTCTCGCAGATCAATGCCTATTTTGTGTATCCAAAATAATATCCAATTTTTTATCCATTTATACCGGGGTGATGCTGAAACAATATTGAGTCCACTCCGAAAAGTATTGTAATTTTCAATTTAGGGCTTTTAACTCAATAATCTAAAAACCATAGAAATTCTGAACCACTGTCATGCCGGACTTGATCCGGCATCCATAAGGTATAATCAAAAATCTGGATTCCGGCTCGGAGGCCGGAATGACAAGAAAATCGACTTTTCGGAGTAGACTCAATATTTAAGTTTTAATTACAGATAGATATGCATTTAGAAATCAATTGACAAATTCAGGGAAGGGGGAGTAGAAAACGGCAGTGCTTAATTCATATGGGTTTTTTAAACATTCAATAAGGAAGGAAAAATCGAAATCAGGAATTGCCATATAATTCCTGGAGGAGAGATCAATGAGAAAGTATTTACTTATTCTATCTGTTTTTCTATTTGTTTTGTGTCTGGCATTTGCCTGCAGTTCATCCGACGATGATTCTGGGGATTCTGCGACGCAACAGGAGGATGTTGAATACCTGGTGGCAGGAATATTTGACCTTATCGGTTCAGTATTTGAGAACGAAGAACTGCCAACGGGTGTTACTTCAGAAGTTGATAAGGATAACCTGACACTATCTCTTACCCTTGATAGTGTTTCAGGTGGGGATAGAGGTTATACAGCCAGTGGCACCCTGACAGGTGCTGGTACGCTATCAGCGGATAAAACCACCATTACCATTGTGTTCACAGGTACCATAACCCTGACTGGAGGCCAGATTTCAAGCCTGGTATGGGATGTCACCGTTGTTGTTCCCTGGGATGAAGCAGACAATGATTTTGACGGTGAACCCACTTCAATAACCGGAACTGTAACTGCTGATGGAACGGTCTATAACATAGAGGATCTCGATCTGTCTGGAGATGACAGTGGCGATGGATCAAGTGTAAATCCCCAGTTTGTAGTTGCCGGGATGAAAACAGATGAGGGGCAAAGCCTGATTGTCTATTCGGCTGACGGCTCAGCATGGGGATATCCCAATATCAGCCAGATGGCATCACCTGCTGAAGACCTGAAGGGAATCGGTTGTGATCCCAGTGGTGATTGTGTGGCTGTGGGTAATAATGGCGCAGTCTTTTATTCCACCAATGGTACAAGCTGGACTGCCGGTGATACTGGTATAACATATAGTCTCACAGGTGTGGCCTTCGGAGAAAATCGCTGGGTGACTGTTGGTGCAGGTTTGAGTAATTTGGGAACAGTTTTGTACTCGGATGATAAGGGGAAAACATGGAGTGCAGGTTCATCCTCATCAACAATGTATCAGTTTATCGATATAGCCTATGGCAATGGTCAATGGGTTGCCATCAGTCCAGGCAATCAACAGTTCTATTCTCTTGATGGAATCAGCTGGATTGAATTTGATATCGGAGGCGTAACCAGTTTTTCGATGAGGGATGTAAGCTTTGGAGATAGCACCTGGGTAGCTGTTGGTGATAATGGAGCCATTATCTATGCTGCTGATCCTTCCGGAACCTGGTCATTAAGTTCCTTTTCGGGAACACAATCTTTTTCCGGGGTTAATTATGGAAACAGCCGGTTTATTGCTGTTGGCAGTGGAGGCGGTTCTGCGGTTTTGATCGTAAGCACCGATAACGGGCAAACCTGGACAGAAAAGACGCTGCCAACTGAATTTACTAGCACTGGAAACCCATTAAAAGATCTTGCTTATGGTAACGGCATCTGGTCGGTATTGGGTAATTATGGCGATCATCTGCGATCTGTAAACGACGGCGATACTTGGACTGTTGCAGCATTGGATAAATATGGCGCCTTTGCAATTTCTTATAGGGCTAGATAATACCGGTTGATTTGGGAAGAAAGCCGGCATTCCACCCGATGGTTTGCCGGTTGATCCGAAACCTTGCGACGGAACTTGAATCAATTACGTTCCATTGTAATGACTCTCTGTCGTGAATTATCTGCTTTTTGCATGATTCGATTTTCTTTTATGCCGCGTCCCATCCGCAGGTTTTCTCCAACACCGTATATACTCCTTTCTTCATCCTTTACAACAATATTTTTGACCAGTTCATTCAGATCAAATGCCTGTGTCGTTAACTCGGCAACTGCAGAGGAAGTCTCTTCTGAAATGGCTGAATTCTGCTGCACAATATTGTTAACATCTATCAGACTGCTATTTATCTGGACTACCATCTGGGTCTGCTCGTTGGAAGCTGCGGCCATGTCACCAATGATATCGTGAACCTTTTCCACCAACTCAACAATTTCTTCAAGAGCGCTGGAAGTCTGTTCGGCAACAGCGACTCCCTTTTCGACCTCTCTGGTCGAATTCTCAATCAGCCGGGTTGTGTTTTTGGCTGCTTCAGAGCTTCGGCCGGCAAGGCTTCGTACCTCTTCCGCCACCACTGCAAAGCCCTTCCCGTATTTTCCCGCTCGGGCTGCTTCAACGGCAGCGTTGAGTGCCAGAAGATTCGTTTGAAATGCTATCTCTTCAATCACTTTCACGACTTTTGTCACTTCACTGCTTGTGTTTTTTATCTCATTCATGGAACGGCTCATGCCATCCATTTGTGAACTCCCCTTTTGAACCGCCTGTAAAGATTGCTCGGCAAGTTGTCTTGCAGAGTCCGCATTTTGGCTAATACTCTGTGACCTGGCGCTGACTTCATTCATGGAAGAGGACACTTCCTCAAGATTCGCAGCCTGACTAGAAGTGCCATTGGCAAGGGTTTCGGCAGAATTTGATAGATCGTTGGCTCCTGTATTAACCCGATCGATTATCGCTTTCACTTGCACAATAATCTTTCCCAGCATGGAAAGGGATTCATCTACTCCAATCTGCAGATCCTTGATCTCGCCCACAAAGTTGCCTTCAACCTTCCTGGAGAGATCTCCGTCAGCAACACTGTTCATTACGATGATGACATTGCCGATGGCAGACTGAATTGAATCCAGTAATGAATTCAATATGGATGCAATTTTCCCGATCTCATCGTGGGAACGAACAACGATGCGTTGCTTCAAATCACCCTTGATTACGCTGATTACTCCGCTTTGAATATCACTCACCGGAACCAGGATCTTATTAACGATTATGAAGATCGCAATGGATATGACTAATATGCTGCTGACCAAAATAATAATATTTAATGTCAGCATGTTAGTTACCGGAGAGAAGGCTTCTTTGCTATTCGCTGTTACCCCTATGGTCCAACCCGTAGATTCAATTGGCTGGAAAGAGACAAGTTTGTCCACTCCTTTAAAGGTATAGAATATGATCCCCTTTTTCATTCTGATCATCTCCCGCCCGAAATCAAAGGTGTTCATATCCAGTTCCATGATGAGGCTGGCATCGGGATGACTCACAATAATCCCTTTTTGATTATAAATATAGGAATACCCACCTGCGATCTGCTTTGTGTTAACAAATTTTTTACTGAAATACGCAAGATCAATTACACCGACCAGAACCCCTTCAATACTATTTTGAGTACTGATAGGGGCTGAAATAACGAAAACCGGATTTCCGGTCGACTTACTCTTTAAAACATCAGATATAAAAGGAATGCCTTTCATAGAATTTTGAAAATACTCTCTGTCTTTTACGCTAATTTTACCGATCTGTTCGACTTGTGCACTGGCGATTACATTGCCTTCAGAATCTGTCAGAACCAGTGACTCGTAAAAACCATACTGAGAGGCTTGTTCCTTTAGGAATTCATTGATATCCATTCGAACGGTTTCTTTGTTGCCAGTTGATAGAAACATTGACTTTATCAGTTTTTGCTTACTAGCACTAATAATGTCTTTTTGAGTGCGAAGTACCCAAGAATCGAGATGATTCGCGGTCGCATCGCCCATTTGTACAATTTCATTGGTTATTGCTTTTTCGAGAACACTTTTTGATCTGATAAACGAGAAGACAATGGCGATACTCATGAACACAGTAACAACGACCAAGGTCGGTATTAGTATTTTGCCTTTTATCCCTATCTTGGAAAAATCCTTCATTTAAAAACTCCCTTTCAGCAATTTCCAGTTCTTAATGATCTGAATTAATTTGATACTATAAAATGTATTTTTTTGTTTTAACTTGACTAATGCTGGAAGCTCAGGTTAGCATCTTATCTGCAGCATGAGGGTGACTCAAGAGATCACTTGTTGCCCCAATTTCTATTTAACAACTATACTTGATGCACACTAAATCTGCAACCTGATTTAAAAAGCTACTGATTTAAACAATGAACAACTTTTTAAAAACATAAGGCCTTTTCTTTGAATACAAAATTAATTCAAAGATAAAGACCTTCCACAGGTTTTTCGGAATACAACTAGGACTTAATCGTTTATCTCTTTACTGCCAAATCGTACTAATCGATGTTTTTCGATAAAAACCAATGTTGCACTCGATTAAATCCAGCAAACTTTCAAAAAAAAACTTATCAAGTACGGGACATTGACTTCGTATTGAAACTTATTCCTACGCGGTATCTGTGCTATTGCTGATGTTGTAACATCCAATTGCCCTACTGTCTCAGCCAGTAATATCCTCCTGATCCAGAAATATGATCGCCAGCGTTCTTCTGATTTGATATAATGTATGATGTCGTGTTCCAGATCGATAATACCACGCTTTTCGATTCATTTTTTCATTACTGTGCTCATTGTACCAAGTGAAATCAAATCAAATCTCGACCCTCTTTAATACTTGCTTTCTTCATTATTGCATTAAGTCTTTAATCTTATAAAATCAGCTATATTTGCTTTTTGCATAAAGTGTTAAGAATGTCTCCAACTTGGTTTTGGGCAAACAATTCTTTAAACAAAATTCTTTTTTTACAAAGAAATAGATATGATTTGATCAAGTTACAACGAGTGATATGACTGATTTGGAAGGAAGAAGAGGTGAAATTGTGGAGACTGCGGAGATTTGACGCTTTTGGTTTCTGAAAAAGACTTCTAAATCTCCGCCCTAAATTCTATTTTAATTAATGTTGAATATGGAATGTTGAAGCATTGCCTGATAATTACTCCCCGGTGATTAAAGACATCAAAGCTCCACTTGCAAGCAACCTCAACATTTCTATTCATCAACGACATCATTTCCGGTCAAGGTGATGGCCGGATGATGGTTGTTGATTCAAGATCCGCTAATACTGCCTGTTTATCCATTTCTATGACTTTGTAGTCGAAATCATGATGTCGAAGGTATTGATCATTGATATGAGGGCTGGCTTTCCAACCGGAATTGATGAACCAGCTCTGCCCCCCGCTGGGAATAGCGCTCAACAGCCGGGGAGGGGAACTTCCAAACTCCATGATGGTGGTCCAATCCGGCATGCCGTTATGCTGCACAGCGTCCGGTAAGTATCCCAGTCCAACGGCTGCACCGGCAACAGGGCTTTCCTTTAAATAAGACGGTCCATCCGGAATCGGCATCGATCTGTCCGGATCATCCGATCCGCCCTGGCTTAAATAACGCCAGAACACCGGCAGTTTCCATTGTTCCATGTTTTTGGACTTGAAAGTCTTCTTTAGTTCGGAAATGGTCAGACGGAGGGTTTCAAGTATAACTGAATCGCGTGACTTGCCGTTGAGAAAATCCCATTTTACCGGTAAGCCGGCCTGATCTCCTTCCAATACACGTAAAAGGAGACTGGTTCGATACTTGATGTAAACATCGGCATCCAACTCATGCCACCACTTATCGATGTCATCTTCAAAAATGAACTGTTCGGCAACCGGCAGCCATTTTCGAAAGATGGTTAATCCAACATGATCATAAAATCCATCCCTGTCCTGATCTTCGTATAGTTCGTTCCAATCAACCATTTGGGCAACCGCTTGTCTGAGATCCTTTTCATTAGTTCCTTTAACTGCAGAATGCCAGAACTGTTCGAAAAATCGGGGTGATGTGATCGTCAGATCCACACTGCCAAAAGCGGCTGCGATGGTGCGGTTAAATTGTTTCATGTCATCGATGGTGATACTGGAGTCGGCTTCAACCAGCGAAACCGGCAGGTAGGTTCTAAAGTGTTTTCCCCAGCGTGAGGCATCACCATAGGTTGCGTCGGATGTTGGTTTGCTGTTCCAGGCGAACAGGTAGTTCTTTTTCGGATTTTTAAGGTAAGGCCGTTGCTTTACGGGGACTGGGTGTTGCCATTCATATTCACCTGTTCCGGGGGTTGGTAGTCTGGGATCGGTGCCAGGTGCACGATTCGGCAGATTTCCGGTATGCCACACCGCAATATTGCCTTTGCTGTCTCCAAAACTGACATTATTGTTGGCTTGTATCTTTCCGTTTAGTAGGTTTTCTTCGAACTCTTCCATGGTTTTTATTGACATTGTTCGTGCAAACAAGGCCCAAGCGTCAGTTTCTCCCATCCAAAAAGCCCATCGTTGAGAATAAGCCCTGTTGTTTTCCAGATCCCAACCGATCACCGGACCGTGGATTGTACGCGCAACTTCAAATGTGAGGGGATCTTCATCCTCCACTTCTATTGTTTCGGTGCGAACAATCATATCATGCCATTCATCTCTGAACCAATATTGATACTTGTTTTGGGGATTAAGAGTTTCTGTAAACGTATCGATGGTGTCACGCTCCCCGGTTGTTATCAACCAACCAAAGTTGGATGTTCGCCCCATAACAGGCAATCCGAAGGGGGCAATGCTCAATCCCGCTACATCTATTCCGGCCCCGTTAATATGAACTTCATGCCCATCAGCGGTAGCCTGCATCATCAAGACATTTCCGTTTTCCGATCGACCCGGAGCTATCGTAAGACTGCGGCTGGCTCCTCTTGTCAAACCACTTTTTTCGAGCATACCATAATATTTTTTCTCACTCTGCCGGGATTGTTTCAAAATAGGATCAATATTACCGCCGGAAACAACAGTGGTATTGAATTTCGGTTTCAAAGAAGTCTTGTTGGCAGTAAACTGATCAGACATTGTTGTGTAGGCATCCGGATCTGAAATGACTAAGACATCATCAAAAATGATCTTTGCATTGTCTTCTCCATACCGTTTAACAAGGTCGTCATAGAACTTTTGATTCAGCAGTTCGTTGCCTCCGGCTGTGCTGTATAAGCGGGTGATAACGGAGAGTGCCGCCACAATATCTGTATCCCGGTAGTGTCGCAGGGGAACATCCAGAAAATCAAACTCGAACGGCAGTTTGGCTTTGGGATTTATTCGGGCTTCTTCCACATAAAAATTGATTCCGGCTACCATTGACTGAAACAACTCCCTCATTTCCGGGTCCATGGCGTCGATCATATCTCTCCTTTCAGCTTCGGTGTATCCGTCGGTACGTGCTTTTTTATCCACCGATACCAACTCGCTACCGAATATGGCGGCCAGCTCACCCATTCCGGCACGACGAACCATCTCAAGTTGGAACAGGCGGTCTTCAGCCATTGTGTACCCCACTGCGAACAAGATATCTTTTTTTGTGTCACCATAAATGTGAGGAACACCGGAAGAATCCCGGTATACCGTGACTCCCTGAGTTACTTTGTTGGTGGATATTTCCTGATTTCGTACGATGGGGATTTTACCGGTACAATCCCCCAAAACAATAGCTAAAGCCAGAAGTATAACGGTTTGTCTTAAACTCCTTCTCCAATCTCCCATCAGATCCTCCCTATAAATAAAAATTTATTCAATGTACGGTCAGACTGCTATGTTTCAATATTCTGACAGGCAAGATAACTCCATCAAAGTTTCCCAAACAGCTTTATTGCTGACTGCAGCCTTCACCATTAAATGCGAATAAAATTCACATTTAATGAATTACAGACACTCCCGATTTTGTCAACGGCAAAATGTAAATAGTATTCATCTTTTACAGGATGCATTGTTTTTATGGATTCAGATTTTGATCAGCAAATAACTAAGCAGTGTACAAGATTCGGATAAACGGATTCACATCTTCATTGAATTGTCATAAAAACGAATGACCTGATTTAATTCATCAAACCATGACTTTACTCTAACCGTCTCTTGACGTAGGTTATTAAATAAAGCATAACTCTGTTTACTGCTTATCTCTATTTTGAGATTTCGTTCAATATTGATGAAGGATCGGTTTGAATAAAAACCTGACTCATGTTGTGATAACAGTTTCAGTACTGGCTTTTTCTCTTTTGCTGGGTGGGGGGCTCAGTCTGATTATCGGACTGAGTTACGATGCCATCATATGGATATCTCCACGCATTATTATTATTGATTCCTTATCATTGGGACTGGCGATTCTAGTCAGCCTTTATTTTAGCCGGTTTCTGGCAGTCAAGACCAGAAGCAAATCTTTGATCTTATTGCTTTCATTCAGTTTGATGCTTGGAGCCGGAATCATATCATTTGCCGGTTTCTTCCTGTCTAATCCCGCTTCGTTTTTATATTCTGATAATCGAACCGTAACTTTTCTACTGGTGAATCTTCTCTTCTTCATCACTATCAATATCATTACCAGTGGCTTTGTCGTTTTTCAACAAACGGTAATCGAGAAAGAGAAAGCCCTGAATGAGGAAAAAGTACTCAAAACCCAGATGGAGCTGGAGTTGCTGGCTTCCAAAATAAACCCGCATTTTCTGTTTAATTCACTTAACCTCCTATTATCTCTGTTAAAAACCCCCGACAAGGCGGAAGAAACAGTGATTAATCTTTCTGAACTGTTGCGCTATCACCTGGATATTGGTGATACAAAGACAGTTTCGTTAAAGTCTGAACTGTCGATGGTTGAAAAATATCTTTTCATTCAAAAGTTGAGATTCGGAGAAAAGCTTACCTACCAGATCGATTGCCACGGAACCGGAAATATACCACCATTAATTATTCAACCCCTGGTCGAAAACAGTATCAAACACAATATGGATATAACGGACCACCTTTCAATCTCCCTCAAAATAACAGAAGAAGGAGACCAACTGGTCATATCCATAGCAGATTCCATGGCCGGTATCCGTCCGGAGATGCTGGGGCAGGGAATAGGGTTGACGGTAACCAAAAAAAGAGTTGAATATTTTGGAGGATCTTTTTTAATAAAAAACGGGGGGATAGAACTATCTTTTAGTCATGATAAAAACACTAATAGCTGATGATGAACAGCATGCCATTGATCGGTTGAAAGATCTGCTGTCAGACTATGAGCAGTTTCAAATTGTGGCAATTGCCAGGGACGGAAGCGAAGCGTTGGAAAAAACGGTATCTTTGAATCCGGAGGTAGCGTTTTTAGATATCAATATGCCCGGTGTTTCAGTGTTCAAAACCATCTCATCATTGAATGATCCTCCCCTGATTATTTTTCAGACAGCCCACTCCAAATATGCGACCAATGCCTTTGACATCAACGCGCTGGACTATCTGTTGAAACCGATCAGCCGGGAAAGATTCCAGCAGGCTGTCTTGAAGATTTTGGATAAAATGTCCCAGGGCTCGCAAAAATCTGCGACGTCGGAATCCCCGGAAAAGGATCAGATAGAGAAGATCTCGGTCAAAACGGAGGGAGTAATTAAGGTTATTCCGGTTGATGATATTCAAAAGATCTGTTTTGAAGAGGGGCTCAGTTTCCTTTATACCCGAGAGGGACGTTTTCTATCCGACCATTCTCTGAATTACTTTGAGCAGAAACTGGAAAGCGCAGGATTCTTTAGAAGCAGTCGAGCTGCACTGATAAACCTTAATTTTATCACAACAATCAGCAAGGGCTTTAAGGGAGGCTTCTTCATCGAATTAAAAGACGGTTCAAAGGCGGAATTATCCCGACGAAAAGCTCAAGTACTAAAAAAACTGCTTGATTTTTAGGCTCATGAACCATTCAACAGGTAAATTGCACCGCTCATCATAAAGTCCAGCCACTCATCTTTATTTACTCGCCAGATTCTGTTGCGATCAGCATATGATTACCTATAGATATTTACATAACTTCAATAGCCACTATTGAGGTCAACAAAACAATAATAGTAGATCACATTGAGGAGGCACAGATGAAAATTAAATCGATATTGTTTTTATGTATTCTGCTGGTAATCGGTGTCAATCTGGCAGCCGTAGAAGTGAAAGTGGATCATGCGCATTGGGTGGAAACCGAACGGTTTAATGAGGATTACCTGTTTACCGGTAATTATCTTGAGTTTCAAGGTGAAACCAGGGATCTGTTTGCTTTTGCAGAACAGATAGATTTTTCAGGGAAGTCGTCATTAGCTCTAACAGCCGCTGCCCGTCAGATATATGTTGCTGGAAACGTCGGTAATGGTGTTAAAGCAGCCGGTCGGACAATCATAATGAAGGGAACGTCAACGGGAACCAATTTTCTGGGGGCGGAAAGCGTGATTTTTGAGTCGGAGAGCCAGACAACGGGTGATACGTTTATCGGGGCCAGGCAAATTCTGGTTAAAGGGAAGATATCCGGAGATCTCTATGCAGGGGCTGGTGAAGTGTCAATTCAAAATGAAATTCACGGTAATGTTAAAGTTTATGCCGGGCAATTGAAGATTGAGGAAACCGGAAAAATCATCGGAAATCTGATCTATTATTCCGATCATCCGCTTAGCATAGAAGAGGCAGCACGGGTTACAGGCAATATAACATTTGAAAAAAAGGAAGGAGGGTTTTTCGATGACACTTATACTGATGACATTTTTAATGGAACCCTCATATTCTCTATACTTTTCAAGTTGTCTTTTGCAATTCTGGGATTTTTGCTACTGCTGTTTCCTGCTACTCGGTTTTTAGAGAAACGGTTGACTCATAAACAGATACTGTCGCACTCTCTTTGGGGTCTGATTCCAATATTCATTTATCCGACAGCGTTTGTAATTTCAATCCTTTTGGTAATAACGATTCCCCTTGCCGTTTCACTGCTTTTTGCCTTTGTTCCTGTGCTCTTTGTCACAAAAATCATCGGTATTACTGCAATTGGAGGATTTATCACCAATGCCCTGGATCTTAGAACAAAAAGTCGTTACCTGTTCTTTCTGATCGGAATAATCCTCTACTCTTTGCTGAGCTTGATTCCAGTATTCGGATTCCTGCTGATGGTTTTTGTTTCAGCTATAGGTTGCGGAATCGTCTTATCAGCATTATTACAAAAGCGATTCGTTTAAACCAGAACATTATCCAAAAGGCGGCCACGTAGAGCCGCCCTACCGTTATTTTTCGATCAAACCCGGGATTATGGTAGACTGGGATTATGTTCCCATAAAGATATCTTGAAAACAGTCTCCAGTATCACCGATGGTATTTTAGTACTAAATTTTTGTAATAATAGGATGTTATAATGACAAAGCGAGTCGGAATTTTATATTTCTCCCCAACCAGTTCTACCAGATCAATCTGCAGTGCAATTTCTTCGGGGATGGGGGTTGAAGAGCCGCAGTTTTTTAATATGACTATTCCTGAGTTGCGGACTGATCTTATTGCTAATGCAGGTGCAGATTTAAATATGATGGATCATCTGATCATCGGATCTCCTGTCTATTCCGGCAAGTTACCGTCTCAGGTTATCGACTGCATTAAGGCCATCGGTGGAAAAAGAACGAAATGCAGTGCTGTTGTTGTCTATGGAAATCGTGACTATGGCATCGCTCTACATAATATGGTGGATTTACTTTCCCAAAATGGTTTTGAGGTTGTTGGTGCAGGAGCTTTTATCGGACAACATTCCTATTCGGATCTGGTTCCGGTTGCTATGGGTCGTCCGGATAAATCTGATATAGAGTTGGCACAGGCGTTTGGGAAAAAGTGTGCGGGAACCCTAAACAGGCTGGATCTCAATAAGATTCCGGTTCAAATGGACAGATTTGCAAAATCGGAAAAGTATTCGGCAATTAAACCTTCCTACCTGGAAAAACGATGTCTTCAATGCGGCAAGTGCACAAAAGCCTGTCCGCTGGGATTGATATTGTTCGAAACAGGTATTGTCATGACTCAAAAATCGGAAAAGCAATGCATTGGGTGTATGGCGTGTGTTCAGCATTGCAAGCCAAAAGCACGAACACTTAAAACCAATCCGTTTGTAAAAGTTATCATGAAAGGAATATTAAAAGAGGCGCTGCAAAATAGAAAAGAACCTTTAATGATTTTTGGCTGAAACAGCTAACCTCCGGAGCGTTTAACAGTCCATCCCATTTTTTGTAACTGTTCCATCAGCAGATCCCGCTTGTCGCCTTGGATCTCAATTATTCCCTCTTTGATGCTGCCGCCGACACCACAGATCTTTTTGAGTTTTTTGGCAAGTTCCGTTAATTCCTGGTGGGGAAGAGGAACACCGCTTATCAGCGTGACTCCTTTTCCCTTGCGACCTTTGGTCTCACGACTGACTCTGACGATTCCGTCTCCTGCGGGCATCTGTTTTTGGTTGCAGATGCAGTTGGAAATTGGTTTATTACAGACAGGACACATCTTGCCCTGGTCGGTTGAGAAGACTATTCCATTGTTTTCAAGATTTTTTCGGGACATCGATTTTTTATTCTGCAAAAGGTGAAAAAGTCATAATTTGACAATACAATTAACATACATCCCTTTCAAAAGGCGATGTGAAGCTTCCCAACTGATCTTTATCTTTTTTTGGTTCAAAAGATTCTAATAAAGGATGCAAGGAATCATCTTTCCCAGGATTGAATTTCAATGATGTTCCCCTCAGGATCGCGGAAATAGACAAATACCAGGGTTCCCAATCCTTCAATCAATTTCCTGGTGATTTTTCCTAAATTGGAAGCCCCCATGTTTAATGCAGCACTCAATGTCGTTTCAACATCGTCGACTTCAAAGGCGATATGACTGAACCCTCTGGAATTTGCAAAAACAGGTTCATGCTCGTCAATTTCTTCATAGGTAAAAATTTCCAGGGTCGGAGCTTCAGTACCATGACCCGGCAATAGCAGGTGTACTCCCTTCAGTTTCGCCTGGGTCAAACCGGTTGCCTGATCCAGCCAATCGCCCGAGAGATCTCTTTCGGGCGGTTTGACTGTACAGTTAAAAATCTTGATATAAAAGTCAGCCAATGTTTTCCAGTCTTTGGCAACAATATTTGTGTGAGTGAATTTCATACGTTCCTCTTTTTGTTAAGAAGTTAAACCTGTAATCACTGCTATCGGGTTGAACCCGGTTTCTTATGCACCAATATATTCCCTATAAGAATAATAACCACCCCGACCAAGGCGGAGATGGTCCATTGATATCCTTCGAACATTGTGGAAAGTGATAGAGCAACCAGTGGAAAAAGAACGGTGGCATAGGCAGATCGTTCAGCTGTAATTCTGCCAAGCAGGGCGAAGTAAGCAGCAAAGGCTACAATAGACCCAATAATCGAAAGATAGAGCAAGGAGACAACATAGGGTAAATGCGGATCAAAGGTAAAGGTACGACCACTACCAAACAAAAACAGGGTTAGGAGCAAAGTTCCGTAAAACATGGACCAGGAGGTGTTGCCACATACCGAGAACCCCATCAAACGATTTCGGGCTGAAACGATGCTTCCTGCTGAAAAAGAGAGTGTACCGCCAATGCTGAGAAGTACTCCGAATAATACACCTGATTGTATGGATAATGTCAGCAATTCCTCGAAAAAAATGCAGCCAATACCCAAAATTCCTAATAATGCTCCAAAAACGACTCGTGATGAAGGACGCTGATTAGTCAATACCGAATTAATAATCATCGTCATAGCGGAAGCTGTGGAAAAGATCACAGCGATTAATCCGGTCGTCAGGTATGCGGCCGCATGATAGAACAGGAAGAAATTGGTTGAGAAAATAAGAGCCCCCTGTAAGGCCATAAAAAAGTGCTCTCTCACCGAAAATCGAAGCGGCAGGCGTCTAAGAACTGTCCAGGTGAACATTAAAAGTGCGGCCAGACCAATTCTATAGGCAACAGAAGCTTCCGGTGGAACAATTCCTACCTGGTACCTTACTGCAAGCCAGGTGGAACCCCAGATCAAAACCACAGTAACATATAGTAGTGATGTTATCATGATATACCTCTGAGAAAGCTCAAAAAGAATAGTTATTTGAATTGCGTCTTGTCGTAACGAAATATGAATTCAATATAGCATTTCAACTTATTTTGGCAACAGGTATGGTAAATTCAAGAGCTGTAAGGGAGATATAAATGGACCAACAAATAGACACGGAAGTCACAATATTCCAGATAGGTAGAAATGGCTTGACAGAAATGCACAGTCAATAGAAGATTAAGACCAGAGTTTCAAGTAGATTAAACCCGATGAAAATCCTGTGACATAATTATAATGAGTTAACAAAAATGGCTAATGGCATTGTAAAATGGTTTAGTGATAAAAAAGGTTTTGGATTCATTGAACAGGCAAGTGGCCCTGATGTATTTGTACATCATTCAAATATTAAAGCGAGCGGTTTTAAATCGCTTAAAGAAGGCGATCGTGTTACCTTTGATATTGAAGAAGGGAAGAAAGGACCCACGGCAATTAATGTGACAGCAGAATAATACATTTGATTTGTGGTCCTCACCCCGATTTGAGCTAAAGCCCAATAGCAGCAGTACGGAATAACAGAAAACCCGGGTTAGTTTTATAAGTACTTTTTGTGCCTGCTTTGGGTTTTTGGCAATAAGTATCGCAGGATATATCAAGAAGGGGTGACTTATGGACGCGGTTGATAATAGGGAGTTTGCTGCAGAATACAGCAAGTGCGGAATTGATCTCTTGAATACTCGAGGGGCCAATTTTGTTAAAATTGTTTATTCGTCTGTAGATGAAGTGGTCAGTTGTGAAATCAATCGATTATGTGCCGAAGAAGGTGTCATTCCAACCTGTAAGGCTGGCTGTTTCCATTGTTGCGGACAACACATCCTGACGAGCATAACAGAAGCTCAGGCCTTAGCACATTATATCAAGTATAGTTTTACCCAAGACCAGATTGAAAAGCTCAGGTTGCGCACGCAACAGTGGCACGAGTGGGATGAGACCAGGCGAAGCTGTTCCACCCTGACTGACGGGCAATCTGATTTTTCTGCTTATTGTTATTGCCCCATGTTGGTAAAAGGTGAATGCAGTGCCTATTCCATGAGGCCCCTCATATGCCGAACTCATTTTGTCAGTTCGGATTCTCCGGCTTGTCGTCCATTCCAAGATCCAGAATCAATCAATGATAATCCGGTGGCTCTTGCTTCAGTTTTAGCAGCGACGAGTCCATTTTCGATTATGATAAGAGAGCATATTGAAAATGCCGGACTGAATTTTTATGGTTCACTCATGCTACTTCCTCACTGGTTAGCCATTGAGATGGACTGGGACTTCGCCACAACTCCGCAAATGAAATAGAACAAGGTCTCCGGTAGCCAATTATAAGTGTGGGGCGACTTCAACGTTTATTGTCTTATGATTTTTTGTATATTCGAAGAGGAGACTCTTATAACCAGTTCGACAAATACTCTGCATCAAGTTAACGCTAAAGTGATACACTGAATTAAGAATTGAATTGCTATGACTCAATACGTAACCAATCGATTATACTTTAAAACGAATTCAAAAACCATTCTGATTTATCTAAAATCCAAGGCTTTAGGAAGTGATAGTCCTGACCTGTTTTCATTAAATTCCATCAAAATGACGCCAGTGGAGTTGATTTTGCCGTTGACCAATGAAATAAGAACTCTCTCTATCATGAACGCCGATCGGCCGTCCCTTAGTGAACCGGCCGGTCAAATTGCATTATCAAATCTATTTGATGGTCAGGAGAAAAAGGAGAATCCGTCCGAAATTCAAAAGGCTATCGGATCGATGAAAGGATCTTTACAAAAGGTAGAAACGGAAAAAGGTAAGATGGATTATGAGGTGTTTGAAAAGGCTTTATCCAATTATGAGCAGACCCGGTTTTTTTCGTTTTATGATTGGCGATTGGCCCATTGGGGAGTTGTTGACGATATTCACTCTGTTGTTGAATCCACCTTTAAGAGACCCACCACCTGTATCGAATTTGAAACCACCTGGGTTCCACCAATGAAGGCATTAAACAATCTGGCCAACACCTTTCCATCGGTCAGATTTGAACTTCAATCCCGTTATAATTCCTCAGATCCCTGGGAAAAGACTGAGCTGTTTCCGGCTATACCTTTCGGTTATTAGACGATTCAGTTACAGTAGTGATTTGGAGAATGCTGATGTTGATCTTTCCTGGCTGGTTTATCCGCAATCATTACAGAGTTCTTGAATTGAAGTGCCAACTTTTGAAGGATTTAAAGGAAGAGCAAAGCTAAATGATGCTCCCCCTTCTTCGTTATTTTCTGCCCAGATTTTCCCCTTATGTGCCTCTATAATCTCTTTGCAGATGGCGAGTCCTAAGCCTGTACCTCCTACTCCGTTTGTAGTTTTTGTACTCTGTACAAATTTATCAAAGATCAATCCCAAATCTTCTTCCGGTATTCCGATTCCCTGGTCTTTAATAGAAAAAATCAAGGCTGTACTGAGATTATGGTCTGAGACGCGCCGTCCGACTGTAAATTGATTTTTTTCGAGTTTAATTCGTATGATTTTCCCCGGAGGAGAAAACTTAATGGCGTTGGAGAGAAGGTTTCGAAAGACCTGACCTATTCTATAACCGTCACAAAACAATAAAGTAGATTCATTGGTAATGGAAAAAACAAGTTGTATATTCTTCTCCAGGCAAGCCGGATTGAACTCTTCGATAGCTGTTTCCGCTATTTTCCACAGATTCTGATCATTAAACGTATATTGCATCTTTCCCGATTCCATTTTGGACAGATCGAGCAAATCATTTAGAAGCTTCATTAGACGATTTGCAGATGTATCAATCTGGTGGAAGTAATGAATAAGCTTCTCCTTCGGCTGTTCCTCTTTTGTAAGCCCTTTGCGTGCGTAGCTGATGACCTGGTGCATAGGATTTCTTAATTCGTGCGAGATATTTGCTAGAAATTCACTTTTTGACTTGTTGGCTATTTCCGCTTTTTTCTTGGCTTCTTCCAATTGTTTGGCATGCTCGTCCAGAAGAGTATATGCCTGTTGCAGGTTTTCCTGTGTTTCCTGCATTCGTTGGTGTTCCTGTTCATATTTTTTTGCTTTGAACGTCGTCAGGGAGAGCTTATCAGTCATAATCATAGCGAAAATCCGATACAGCAAATGCTGAAAATGTTCGGAATCGATATCAATATAACGGCCGATACTGTTGGCTTTAATACTGAAGTATGACACATTGGAAGTAGCTTTAACCGTAACGTTACTGGGTTTATTGCTGATGATATTTCCTTCCCCTACAATATCTCCTTTTCTTTTTAGTTCAATTATCGGTTCGTTGTCGGCAAAAATCCCCAGTTTTCCCCGCAGCAGGAAAAAAACCTTGTCATTTTCCTGACCTTCGATCAGCAGTACCGAGCCTTGTGGCACCGTAGCCAATTCTGACAAGGGAATCAGTTTCTCAAGTTCACTATCGGGTAAGTGATTGAACAAACGTGAGTCTTTGAGATAGGCTATAATTGCTTCATTCTCTTCAAAAAGAATCTCTGTATTTTTATTTGTCATAATTCAATGAATCCCGATGCTACTCTCAAAACAGGCATCATAAACCGTTCCAAGAAAATTATTTAATATTAGCCTTAATTGCCGCTGCCATGATTATTCCAAAACGGAATTGTAAGCTCAAGCCAAATTATTTATGATTAAAAAAAAAAGAAACTTGAAGCATGGAGATATTAGCTGAAATTAATAATAATTCAAACTGATACTGAATATTGATTCTCCACTTTTTAAATGAGTCTGCAAAAACAATATCATAAAAGAGTCAATTCAATTCTCGAAATTGGGAGATGTTGACGGCACATGATCATCAGATATAATGTCATTGCATAATCTCATTTAACAAAAATAATTATTTAAAAAAATGAAAAAACCAATCGAACTGCTGGGAACTTCCTTTGACTGTCTTTGCGGTCGGCATCATGAGGTTCCGACTAAACGGCTTTTTTATGGGAGTGATGCCCTGGAGCACCTACCCGGTTTTCTGAATTCAATTGCGGAAAAGCAAACTTACCTGATTCTGGCGGACCAAAGAACTTGGAAAGTTGCAGGTAGCCGAGTTGAGAGAAACCTAAAAAAAACTGGAGCAACAGTCCAGTATCTGATTATTCCGGATCGGGGTGGAGATTCTCCGGTGACCGATGATAAAACCAGGGATTTTTTACTGGAGAATGCTCCTGCTGCCGACTTGTATATAGCCGTAGGCAGTGGCGTAATTAATGACCTGGGAAAGTGGATAGCTTATCTGAAAGAGAAACCTTATGTTTCCGTTGCAACGGCAGCTTCCATGAACGGTTACGCGTCAGCCAATGTCTCAGCAGCCATCAATGGTTTAAAGGTACTTTTCCATGCCCGAGCCTGCCAGGCTGTATTTGCAGTCCCGGAAATCATAGAACAGGCACCTTATGTATTGACAACTTCCGGTCTTGGGGATGTTTTAGCAAAGCCGGTCAGTTCAGCAGATTGGAAATTAAACCAGTTTTTGTTTGACGAGTACTACTGCCAATTCTCCGTCGATCTGTTAAAAGACCTGGAACCCATATACCTGAATAATCCACACCAGATAAAAGAAAGAGATCCGAGTGCAATGGAAGCGCTTTTCAAGGCACTGTTTTTCTCCAGTGTTGCCATGACAATAACAGGCACCTCTTCACCTGCGTCAGGCGGAGAGCATTTGATCTCCCACACCATTGACATGCTGGCTGATAGAGACGGGGCAAAACATGATTTTCACGGAAGGCAGGTAGGCGTGGGATCGATTTTTACAGCAGCCTTGTATGAGAAAGTGTTTAATATCGATAAACCGGATTTTGAAATGATCCCAGGTGGGATAAACCACGACTTCTGGGGCTCGCTGGCACCGGTAATCGAGAAAGAATACCAAAAAAAGATACCAAAGCTGGAATTGGCCATCGAAAAGCTGTCGGATTTGAAAAACTGGAACGATTTAAGATCAATTTTGAAACAGAATCTTATGCCAGCAGCGAAGTTGAAGAAGTGTTTAAAAACAGCTGGTGCGGCCCATCGCATAAAAGATATTCGATACAACAACCAGAACATGGAAACAGGCTTTTTCCTCTCCATATTAAAAAATGCCAACCAAATGCGAGAAAGATTCACCATACTGGATCTGGCAATCTTGCTGGGTGTCGTTCCCGATCAGTTGGATCAACTGGTTTCGGATTGGATATTAGATTGATTCAGGCAAAAAAAGCATAAAACCGGGAAACAGGTTTAAAGCAAATCTCAATCAAGAGCACTGCATATCGTCTTGAAGGCCCGTAAATGCACTTGATCCAATAGGTCATTTTCCGGATCCTTCTGTGCAGAGACCTTTGCGATAACGGTTTTGGATTTTGGATCAATATAAATCCACTGACCATGAATCCCTAATGCAAAATAAGCCCCTCGATCATTACGAGTCTGGTACCAGTAATTGCGATAGCAACCTTCAGGCAGTAGATTGATAAAACTGCCTTTAACCCAGGCGTCCCGATCACCTGTTGTTAAAGTGTCCTTAATCCACCAAGCGGGAATAACCGATTTGCTCAATGCTTGACCCGCGTCACGCATAATCATACCAATACGCGCCATATCTCTGATTGTGGCACAAATGCCACCACCTGCCCTCGCTGCGCCCAGACGGTCAACCGTTACGTAAGCATTTCGCTCTGCACCCATCGGTTTCCATAGATATTCACTAATCAATGTAGCATAGGTTTTACCGCTCGCTCGTTCCATTAACCATCCCATAAAATCCGTATTTGGAGTCACATAATGGAAGACGTCGCCATGTTTACCTGTTCCGGGTTTTAGTGTTGCCAAAAAGCTCCGCAGATCAGGCAGGTTAGCGGGATCAGTATACGGATTCCATCCTGTTGATTCACGGTAGCGTCCATAATCTCCATCCAAATCCAGATATGATTCAGTGAATGAAGTATCGACAGACATATCAAGTATATTTTGGATTGGGCAGTTTTCGTAACATGAACCGATTACTTCCGGTATATAGGTTTCTGCAGTAACTCCAAGATCGATAATCCCCTTTTCCGCCAGTATACCGGCTAAAATTCCAGTAACGGACTTGCTGACTGAAAATATTAGATGAGGTCGACTTGGTATCAAACCGTTAAAATACCGTTCCAAAACAACATTATTATCCTGAACGACAATAAAGCCCGAAGTCTCACTTTCGGAAAAAAGCCGTTTTAGCGTCCATTGCTGCCCCTGTAGCCCTTCAAATAACAGATCATCCAAGTCCAATGGCATACTTTTTAAGCTTATGGTTTTTTCACCTGCCTCAATCTCTTCAGTCGGCAGCACTTCGCGTGCATGGTGAAAAGACCAACGGCTGTATGGCAGAGTGCGCCAGTTGGCTATGGTAACTTCACCGAGTTCTAAACGTGTTGGCCCCATTTTGGAGGTGGCAGGCGTGTTCATGATGTTCTCGTCTTTCTTTATTGTAATCAGTATTTGTCAGATGCTTTCCACCGCATTATAAGGCGGTCAAAAAGAAGCGAAAAAGACTTCCCCGAAAAAACATTTTCAGGGAAGCAGATTGACTTACTTCAGAAGTTCAGTCCAGATTGCTGAGTAAAGCTTGGTTGTGGCAGGTGGACAAGTCGGCAGGAACTTTCCGGCTTTGACGGATTCAGCAGGAATAATAATTTCAGGAGCTGTTTTCATATCATCCGGCATATACTTATCCGATCCCTTGATGCCGTTTGCATATCGAGCAAAATTGGAAATTAAAGCCGCATTTTCAGGATCCATGATGAAATTTTGGAACAGCTTTGCGTTTTCAAGGTTTTGGGCATCTTTCAAGACCGCGACGCTATCCATCCATAAGGGATAACCTTCCTTTGGATATCCGTAAGCAACATCGGGGTTCTTAAGACGAGCACGGAAGGTTGAACCATTCCAGTTAACAGTTGCAATGTAATCACTCTTTATCAGTTTTTCAGTCGTTCCATAGTCCATGGAAAGCCATTTTGGTTTTGCGGCAATAAGACGATCTCGGACTCTTTTTAATATGGTCATATCATTAGTACAAGGTTCACCACCCTCATACATAATAGCGAGTGATATTATATCACTCATTTCCGGAATAACATTGACCTTGCCGATTAACTCTTCGGGTGGGTCCAGGAAAATAGAGGAAGTATTTATATCACCTTTGTAAGCCGAAGTGTTGACAGCGACACCTGTTGTACCCCATTGCCATGGCACAGAATAGTGTCTGCCCATATCCCATGGAACATTTATCCAAACAGGATCCATATTCTTAAAGTTAGGCATTTGGTCGGGGCGGGTTTCCATTAAAAGGCCTTCGCCAATAAAGACCGGAACATAGTTAGCTGAAGGAACTACTATATCGAAACCGTGACCACCAGCTTTTATTTTTGTCAGGGCTGTTGTATTGGAATCATAATCGGTGATAGTAACTTTAACATCATATTCCTTTTCAAACTTCTTAATCAGCTCAGGGTTGGTGTAGTTTCCCCAGTTAAAAATATTCAGATTGCCCTTGGCCATAACTGTTGATGAAGTGGCTATTAAACAAATTGCTGCCACGATACCCATAAATTTTATTTTCATAGTATCCTCCGTACAAATTTGATTAAGGTTATAAATATTTTAAATCACTGCATCGTTAATTCGTTTTTTCTCCTTGTAAAATGAATCAAAGCTTGTCTTGGAAAAAAGATTACTTCGATTTCCGGTTAAGTATAAAAAACATTGTTAACAAGAAAACCGTAATTGCCAGTAATGCGGTCGAGATTGCATTTATCTCGGGTGTAATAGCACGACGCAATTGACCAAGCATATAGGTTGGAAGAGTATCCTGCCCAGCTGACTTGACAAGCTCGGTAATGACTACATCGTCAAGCGAAATAACAAAAGCCAGCATTGCACCTGCTACTATACCGGGGGCTAATAGGGGGAAAGTCACCAATCTGAATGTCTTCCACGGTGTTGCATAAAGGTCTGCCGCCGCAGTTTCCAGTACCAGATCCATACCTTCAAGACGCGCTCGAATAGGCAGGTAAGCAAAGGGAATACAAAATGCGGTATGAGCCACAACCAAATAACCCAGTCCTGTATAACCGGTGGCGGTTTTGATTAAAGCGAAAAATATCAGCAATGCAACACCTGTTACAATCTCAGGCACCATCAGAGGTTGATTGATCATCGCATAAACCAGGCCTTGTCCCCGAAACTTCGAAGTCCGAGTAGTTGCCAGTGCAGCCATTGTTGCTACTGTCGTCGATATTCCGGATGCAAGAGTTGCGATGATAAGAGAGCGTAAGGCTGTTTCCTTAACCTGTTGGTTACCCCAAGCCGAAATGAACCATCGCCACGACAAGCCTTCCCATGCGGCAATTGAATCCCCTTGATTGAAAGCGTAAATCATCATGGTAAAAATCGGAGTATAAAGGAAAACAAAACAGACAATAGCCAGTGTCGTAAAACCAGGTTGATGCTGAATATTGAAGGATCGACCCTTTCTTATAAATTTAAACATGAGTATTCCTCGATTTTGCCGTAAGGCGGATGTAGATCAGGAGGAAGATCATGACCATAGCCAGAAGAAAAAATGATAATGCGGCTCCAAGTGGCCAGTTGTTTGCCTGTCCGAATTGCAGTTCAATCAAATTCCCCAGCATCATACTTTTCCCGCCACCCAGAATTCTTGGTGTGACATAAGCACCAAGTGAAGGAATGAAAACAAGAATTGATCCTGCTATGATTCCGGGCTTGATTATGGGAAGGATGATCCGTCTCATGGTTTGCCAACGATTGGCGTAAAGATCATACCCTGCTTCAACAAACCGAAAATCAAACCTTTCCATGGAAGCGTAGATGGGCAAAACCATCAAAGGCAGATAGACATAAAGCATACCTGCCAGAATTGCGAAATCGGTGTAAAGCATCTGAATCGGTTGGTCGATTAATCCTAGAGACAATAAAATCGAGTTAACAATACCTTCATTTCGGATCACTTCCATAATGGCGAAGGTACGGATGAGAAGATTGGTCCAAAAGGGAATGGTGATCAGGAACAACCAGATTGAACGACGTTCTGGAGAACGCGTTGCTATGAAATAGGCGGTGGGGAATCCGAATATTAGGGTTAAAATCGTTGTAAAGAATGATAGCTTGATTGAGCGCAGTAATACCCTTATGTGGGCATCAGATAAATTGACAACATCAGAAAAAATATCACGTTGCCAAATCACACTAAACCAGCCTTCGGTCGAAAATTTCCAGACGACTCCGCCATAGTCTCCAGCCGTAAGAAAAGAATACACCAGCACGATTAAAAGAGGTCCGGATGCCGCAAACAAAAGAAGAGTCATCGCGGGAGATAACAGCAACCAGCGTTGTCGTGCCTGCTTTTTTTGTTTCAGTTCATAAGAGGTAGGAGTATTCCCGGTATTTTTGTCACCCATTTTGTCAATTTGATTGACCATCATTAATCCCTCAAGATCTGAACAGCGTTTTTACTAAGCCCAACATAAATTTTGACCCCCTTTGTCAGCTTATCAATATTGTCTTCAGGGTTATTTTGCATTCTGATCATAAAAGGCTCACCGCTATCAAGAATAAGGTGATAGTGCATATCTGTTCCAAAATATACTGCGTTTTCAAGTCGGCCGACCAATGCGTAATCATCCGTATCTGCTGTTATCATTGTGTGTTCGGGTCGAATTACTATGTTTACTCGCTTATTCGGCTGAAAACCATCAGGGAGATTTGCCTCAACTTTTGTGCCTGAAGGCAGTGCAATTTCTGCTATTCCATCTCTAGCACTTATTACATCTGCCTGCAAAAAATTCGTCTCCCCAATAAAATCGGCTACGAATCTTTCCGCAGGTTGCTTATAAATCTCCCGCGGTGTGCCGATCTGTAGAATACGACCTTGATTCATGACGGCAATTCGATCAGACATCGTCAAAGCTTCTTCCTGGTCATGGGTAACAAAGACAAAGGTAATACCGGTTTCATTCTGAAGACGTTTTAGCTCAATTTGCATCTCCTTGCGCAGTTTTTGATCAAGTGCGGAAAGGGGTTCATCCAGAAGTAAAACATCGGGGCGTGGTGCAAGGGCTCTGGCCAGGGCAACACGTTGCTGCTGACCTCCTGATATCTGGTTGATCTGTCTGTCTTTTAGCTCTACCATTTTGACAAGGTTAATCATCTCGTCGACTGTGCTTGCAATCTCATTCTTTGGCCTTCCCAGCATCTCCAACCCAAAACTGATATTTTCGGTAACGGTCATGTGGGGGAAAAGAGCATAGTTCTGAAAAACAGTATTTACCCTGCGTTTAAAAGGCGGTAGATTTGTAATATCTTCGCTATTTAGAAAGATGGTTCCGGCAGTCGGGTGTTCAAAGCCGGCAATCAACCTTAGTAAGGTTGTCTTACCACAACCAGATGGACCAAGAAGTGTGAAAAACTCATTTGCGGGAATTGATATCGATACGTCACTCAATGCAACGATTTTTCCGTTGCCATTCCCGTAAATTTTGGTAACGCCCGCTGCTTGAATTGCTATATCCACGTTCTGCTTTTTCACCTGTAATACCTAATATTATTCTTTCATTGAAAACCACATTTTCCAGTTTAGCCAGAGTCCAGGCTTTGTTAATTCAGTCATCCTCAATAAACATCTGTATCTGAAGTTTGATAAAACTAGATTTATCAGAAGGAAATGAGATAATAGGAAATCGCTTTCTTAGAGTCAAGTCATTTTCTCATGCATGATAAAAAATAATGAAAAATTCGCCATAAGATGACAATAGAAAGGACTTTATAAGTTGTTTTCTGTTAAAATATCATCTATTCTTTGCGAAATCCATCAATATTTAGTTGTATCAATACATCTTTAGAGAAGGTTTTTCAAGTCACTTTTTAAAAATATTCTCTCTTAGTTGCAGAACATTCAGTGCTGATGAGTGGCTCCTAATTTTTATAACGGTTAACCGAAGTTAGTGTTGCAACTATTCCCGCTATATATCTCACAATACAGCCCACTATTTCGGTTTTATGAGAAAAATTCTTACATTTGGATGTTACAATTCCATGGAAAAAAACTCATCAAATGAAATACTGATAACATTGCTCTTTCTTTTGTTATAAGTATTATAAATATTGAATAAAAAGAAATTCAACCTTTTTGACTGGACGAGGATTAAAAAGGTGCGCTCCACTATGAGTGTGAAGTGGCAGTTAGTGTAATATTATTCAGCATTGTCCGGTTAGAAATTTGCATCTGCTCGTAGGTTGGGCTACTCGTTGCCCAACATTGCTTTCTATTGATGGGCAACGAGTAACCCATCCTACTTTTTCTAAACAAATAATAGTTAAGTCAAAGTAATGGCGTCTTTGTACATTCCATTATTTTGAAAGCCGTTTCTCGTTGTTGTTGCAATAACCTAACCGGACATTGCTGAATATTATTAGTTCTTGGTTGGCAGCAATCATTTTACAAAATGCGAGGCAGAATGGTATGAAACGATCAAAAAAAACGGGATTGGATTCGGAATAATCCTAAGTAACTTAATATAGACTGAGAAATGATGGTCAAAGGATTAAAGGAAGATGTTGAAGTGGTTTATGATAAATGGGGCATTCTCCATATTTTTTTGAAAAATGGTGAAGTTGTGTATCGTCCTTTAAGCTTAATTTATGTCCAGGATCGACCGTTTCAAATGGATCTTTTGCGTCGGTTGGGCAGTGCGGAATTGCCGAGATTTTCAGAAAAAGTGTGGCAACAATGATTCCGAAATAAATTAGGTGCCCAGGGCCAGTCTGGGTTTTTTGGCTGGCTTCCGGATTCCCTTTCTGAATAGACTGTGACATTTGAAAGCTGACGAAAAAGCCATAATTTGAAACTCTCAATAATTATTAAAAGGTCAATACAAGCATGGAAGCTTTTGAGATTATAAGAAAAGGAGATGACAATGGTAATCATGCGATTGTCAAATTTGTCTTATCTTCATCCCTTGTGGTCTATGGATTAGCCACCAAAAACTTTTATGGCGGCAAATGGGACACAGGACCCACCTGGAACTACCTGGTTATGGCAGAAAAGCCTTTTCTGGTGGATACCGGTAGAACTAATACAAGTAAGTCCTTAATCGAAATGATGGAAGTCGTTGGATTATCCGGTACCGATCTGACCCATATTTTATTGACCCATGGTCATGAGGATCATGACGGTGGATTGTCTGATATTGTCAAACACACCGGTGCGGAAGTTTTGGCGCATCCTTTTTATTCAAAATTGATCCTATTCTATCCAGAGCAGGTACCTGCCAAGGTGAACAAGAATTTTCCACCGTCCTGCTGGCATTGTTTTATGCCCGAAGAATATTCCACTCAGTATTGCCTTGATTATCACCGGGATCGAAACCGATTACAGATAAAAAATATTGAAACCATTAAGGACACAATAGACAATCATTATGAAGTAAAGCATCTACCCGGTCACCATCCGGATGCGGTTGCAATTTTTCTGGATCACGAGGCCATCCTTGTCGGAGATAATCTGTTGCCGGACATCTCACCTTTTCCCTCAAAAGAGAGTTTTTTTGACCAGATTCAAGGGATACTGAAACCGGATTTCCCGGAAGCTGAAACAGCCTTTGGCTTGAAGACTTATATCCGTTCTCTGAAGCGATTGATTGAGCTTGAAGAGCACTATCCCGAAGCCATTATTTTGCCCGGACACAGGCTTTATACTAACGGACAATGGAATCGTTTGAACATGAAGACTCGTGCTGAAGAGATAATTGTGCATCATCTGGAACGTTGTTCCGCCATATTGGATATATTGCAAACCAAGTCAGGCTCTCCCAGGGACATTGCTGTTTCTTACTACGACGATTCGGTACTGGGTGGGTTGGGCATCTACATGGCCATCAACGAGATTGAAAGCCACCTTGAACTCTTGATAAGCAGTGGTGATATTATCCAAAATTTTGCCGGAGACTATGAATACATTTCAAATCACCGCTTTGAATCACTAATCGGTGATCTGTAATTCTATACAAAATAACGCGGATAAAACTAAAACAGGCTGATAATTTGCAGGGCTGAAGACTACTTGCTTGACCGGTTGTCCTCTATTTTGCCCTGCAGAAACGATATAAAAAACCTACTTCTAAGTGAACAGACAGACCTTGCATTCACGGGCGTATTTCATAAATTTTTCGGCAGACCAGACCACCACATCCTCAATAAAATCTTTTTCATCCACTTCCATCATCTCAACAGTCATGTGGCAGGCAATAAATTCAACGCCTTCCAGTTGAGCCATTTCCATGAGATCTTCTAAGGCTGGAATATTTGCTTTTTCGATCTTTTTCTTCATCATACCAGACGCCATGCTAGCCATCCCCGGGATTGCTCCCAGGAAACCCGGAGGAAAGTATTTTGCCTTTTCCGCCCCTTTTTTGAGAACCATATTGAGTCCCATAAATGAGAAAAACACTTTTGATTCCATTCCCAGTCGGGAAGCATTAATAGCAAGTACAAGTGACGGATATGCACCGTCAATGGTGTCTTTGACACAGATAAATGCAGCTTTTTCCTTTTCGGCCATTGTTTTTCTCCTAATAATTGTCAGAATTGTATTCTTATTGATGATGGACGTCTTTTCAAGTTTGGCAATTTCAGTCTGAGTTACTAACTGTATCTTTCTTATTTCGATTCCCGTGCCATAAATGAGAAGTTAATCTATTGTTTTTGGTTTTAATATCACATGACCAATAAATAACATTCAAAGTTCTTGGGAATACCATGCATTATTAGTTGTTTTTCTTATGATTTTCAAGTTTTTTCTTTTTTCCCAAAATAGAAGTAGTGGTTTCTTTTTATTTTGAAAATGTTGATTTTTATCTTATTATCTCAAGCAGGGAAACGAAGGGAAATGAGGGAGGAACGTTATTATCGCGGAAGTGGTAACGTTACTAATGCGTTACCATTAGGGCTGTGTATGAATAATTATCAAATTGAATAAAGCAATCAGCTTCTCAATCTTGTTAAATTACCATATTCCTTGCTCTTAGAAATATATTTTTATTTGTGTGTTTTTGGGGAGATGCCTCTTAACGGAAAGAGGCATCTCTTAAATGCGGGCGTTTTCTTTACCCGTACAATGCTTCGATATCATTCTTGTAGGTATCGATAACTGCCCGCCTTTTCAGCTTCATGGTTTGAGTCAACATACCATTTTCCAGAGCGAAATCGTCAACCAGCAGCTTAAACCGTTTGGGAATCTCATAACCGCCGTACTTACCTTCCAGAAACATGGTGATTTCATCTGCAATCAAAGTATTCACTTCTTTTGAGAGTACCAGCTCTTTCGGATCGGAAGGCAGATTGTGCTCTCTGACAAATTTCTCAAGGACAAGAAAATCGGGAACTACCAGGCAGATGTTAAATTTGCGGCCATCACCATAAATCATTGCATTGGCGACATGGGGCAGGAGCTTGATATCCTCTTCAATTGAGGCTGGAAATACATACTTTCCGTTTTCAAGCTTATATTGCTCCTTGATTCGCCCGGTGATATAAAGGAACCCGTCCTGGTCAAGGCGTCCGCGATCACCGGTTCGAAAGCCGCCATCCGCTGTCATTACAGCTTTGGTTTCCTTTGGTTTTTTGTGATATCCCTGCATGACATTGGGTCCGTAAACGATTATCTCACCATCGGTCGCTCCCTCTTCGACCACGGACTTATCAATTTCAACCCGAACATACTCAACACATTTCCCCACACTGCCCAATCGGTAGTTTTCACGGTTATTCATGGATACGGCCGGTGATGTTTCACTCAATCCGTAGCAGTCAAATACGGGAATGCCAACATTAATAAAAAAATTGGCAATCTCGATGTTCATGGTGGCACTGGCTGTCAGCGCTCCCCGCAGACAACCGCCGAACTGATCCCGGATTTTGGAAAATACCAGTTTGTCCAGAATGGCGAATTTGATGTTAACCAGCAACGAGCTTTTATTGTTCTCTGCCAGATCCCGTTTCTTCTGGGCTGTTTCCACTGCTGCCTGAAACAGTTTTTTCACCGTACCACCTGTCTCATTCATCTTGGCATGAATTTGATCATAGATTTTGTTAAATACGCGGGGTACGGCAATAATAAAAGTCGGTTTGATCAGCTGCATGTCTTTGGCAAGAGTAGCCACACTTTCCATAAAACCGATGGCACCGCCAAACTGGAAATAATTATAGAGCTCAGCCGTCTGTCCATAAGAGTGGGCCCATGGCAGAATGGAGATACTGCGGCTGTTCTCATCCAATTCCGGATAGAAATGATATCCGGCTTGAGCGTTACTACTGAGATTTCCATGGCTTAATAAGACACCTTTCGGGGCGCCGGTTGTTCCGGAAGTGTAGATTAACCCGGCTAAATCCTGCGGTGATGGACGAACGGACGGTACAGGATTGTTTTCTCCAATCTTCTCCAGTTCTGCTAGGCTGTTTTCACCTTCACTTTCAATGACGATGATCTTCTCCAGCTTTGGTAATTCATCCACTAGTCCCTTAACCCGTTCAAAAATATCCCTTTTGGATATGATCAGTACTTTTACCTCGCTGTCTCCGATGATATACTTCCAGACATCAAGGAGTTCCGCTTCATACATGGGGACATAACGTGCTTTGAGGCCATAGGTGGCAAAAGCCGATAACGCCCATTCCGGTCGATTATTGCCGATGAATCCGACCGTATCCCCTTTGCTGACTCCTAACTGGGCCAATCCACCACGGACATTGTCTACCCGGCGACCGACTTCTTTGTAGGTCATCCAGCTTAATGCGGTGCCGTCCTCGTTTTTTACGCCAAAGAGATCATTATCCGAATATCGGGCAACGGCTTCTTCAAACAATTCTACGAGGTTATCTGGTTTGTTGTACGTAAACATATTTTCTCTTTGTCTTGGGTTATACTGATTACGATGTTTTGTTTTGGGAAGCCGTGAAGAAATCCATTGTAAGTGCATACGATACTTGGAAATAAAAACCAACAAGGAAGAGATTTCTGGAAAAACTACTCATCTGGTTTTTGATCTTCTCAGTTGCCTGACTGAAGGTCCCTCGCTAACAATTAGTCATTAAGTCTTTATGTTACGAACTTTGAGGGGTTTGGTAAATGTTGTCTTAATCCATTTATGATGCTGCACAATTAGAACTTCAGAGGAAAGTACTGAAAGGAGTCGGTTATATCAAAACTGACTAAAAAACAGACTATTGAGCTATAATCAGAATATACCCCTTACAATCTCATGGCAGAAAACATCATTATTCCATCTTATTAATTGAACATTTTCCCCTTTTTACAGAGGCGTTAACAAAGATTTGACAGTGTGAGATGCTAGCTCATATAATCTTCTTGGTTTTTATTATTTAAATGGAGGAAGAAAATGGAACCAAATTATAAGACCATATTGATATTCTCTTGTTTATTACTTATGGGGTTAACGGCCTGTTCAGTAAATGTTCCTTTAGATGCATCCATGTACAGCACGCAAATATCAGCTGACAAATTCTCTCAATATCAAGGAAAGCAGATCTATCTTGGGTCATTCGCAAACAAGGCAGAGAACACTTCATTATTCCATTTCTATAATCAGGATAAGAGTGTGACCTATGGTGGTCCTTTACTTAATTCATTTTTCTGGCATTGTTTTAATAGCGCACTTCTTGAAATTGGCATCGGTGTATATGAACATGAGGCTCCCCCAGGTGTTGCGCAATTGAATTTTACCTTGTTTCACCTGGATGATGCCAGTATCAAATTCAACGTAATATTGAAGAAAGACACCTTCCAGATATTTAAAAAGGATTATCTGTTGGATATGGAAAGACAGGAAAGCAAAGACCCGAAAATCCTGGAAGAAAGAGCATACAGGTTCATGGATCTCATCATAACGACCATATTGGATGATGAAGAATTTAAGGAGGCTTTCTTCAGAAAGGAGGTACATCTTGATTAGTGACTAAATCAGATCCACTTTTTATTATTGTTAACCCTAAATTCCAGTCTGAAAATTTTGCTTTATTTTTATTTCAGAGATCACGAATATCGAATTTTTAAAAAAAGTATTGTCCCGATTGCAAAAAATAATAATCCGGTTATAATGCAGATCAGTTAAAATGCTTTAATATCAGTAATGATAAAGAATGGAAAAAGGGTGTATGAGAAAAACAAAACTGGTTTTATTGATCTTTATATGCGTATTCTTTGCGGCTTTCCCAGTCCAGGCAAAGATTAATTTTCAGACGGTTGAACAGGATAAGATTGATTTGGAGACATTGAAAACGGATCGTGATCAGTTCTTCGAATTTGTCAAATCCACCATTCTTAATCGACCTTCCGGTCTTGGCAACTATGGCACGGTGTCTTTTCATGCCTGTGATATGGAAATAGGAAATCAAAAACTGATAGATTACAAAACCATGGAAGGGAAAAGGATCAAGTTTCTCAGTAATCCCTCCTGTAATCAAACTGTGATCAGAAGGGTTCTGGAAAATAGCTACAAATATTCAAAAACCGAGTTGACCAGTTATCAAAACAGGCAGTGCATTCTGTCAGTTGAAAAAATTATCAGTCCCATGCTGGAGTATTATACAATAAAATATGAAGAGCAAAAAAAACCGGATTGTAGTGCCTGTGACTATAAAGAAAAAGAGAGATTGGACCTCATCCTTTCAACTCAAAGAAAGATCATTCAGCACTGCAAAGTTCAAGCTGATAATGTAATGAAATTTATAAGCGAACTCGATACTCAAATTGAAACTGCCTATAAGAACAAGGTCCTAAAATAGGACCTGTTTTTTATTTAATTAAGTAGGATTTCCTCAAAGCCCCCTTCAAAATAATACGGAAGCCCGCCTGAAAAAAGTATAAAAGAGAATTGACATCATTAATTCTTAGGTATACATTTGTATTCCAATTAACAAATACACCTGTCTACCAATAGAGAAAAAATGATACCAAAACATGCAACACTCAGAGTCAGGGAAGCCCTTGCTGCGACACAACCTAAAACTATGGAACAGTTTCGCAAGAAAAAACAAGCTGGGGTGAACAGATCAGCCAGAAAATGCTCTGTTTGTGGAAACAGCTTTTTAATCCCCAGTGGAACCTGTTTTGTCTGCCAGATTTGCGGGACATCGTTAGGTTGCAGTTGAGTGCGTCTGTCAAGATAGAAGTAACTGGTTTCACTATTATCAGCTATGGATTGAGAATGGTTACAGAGCTTTTTAACCCGGTTTTATTCCATTCTATTTTTCTCCATCCGGATAATCTTGAAACCTCTTTATATTTTAAACCGGCTTGACCAATTTGATGCATGGTGGAAGGGGTAATAAAAACCGACTTATTATTTAGAAAAATTATCTTTTCAGTATGATAGTGTCCGCAAAAAATGTGCGAGATTGTGGGGATATTCTGTATAACAGCAAACACCTCTTCCCGGTTTTCAAGAGGATATTTGGAATCCATAAACTCACAACCGCAATACAAAGGTGGATGATGCATGAACAGCAAAGAGGGAACAGAACCGGAACTCATTGTTTCTCGCAACCAATCAAGTTGAATATTGGAGATTCTTCCTTTGGAACTGTCCAATCCAATCAATTGATAGTTACCTATTTTTATCGCAAAAAATAACTCTTCATTGTCTTCGCTGGATATCTTAAAGACAGATTTGAGATTATCCGTGTTATCATGATTGCCGGCTATGATAAGATAGGGAATCTCGATATCGGCCAGCCTGCTTTCTATCCAACGGTATGCTTCAAGATCACCATCAACCGCTGCAAGATCTCCTCCGAGTACAATAATATCCGGATGTTCATCCGCGATCGACTCAAGAACAGCTTCAAAATTCTGCCTGGTATCAATATCTCTTACCAGAGAATCATCCGGGGCAATATGGGAATCAGTCAGATGGGCTATTCTGATTCCGGTTTCTGCACTCATAAACTTAGTTTTTTAGAAATTGTTTGTAAAAACCATCATATTTTCAGCTCAACTATCTTTCCCAAAAAGAATAGCCAATAAGAAAATAAAACAAAATTGTCCCAGGATCGTCCCAAATCTGGAATTTTAAGAGTACTGCAGGAGAGATCAAGAGGTAAGCTGCTGAGAAGATTGGTAGCGGGAGGGAGACTTGAACTCCCGACCTTACGATTATGAGTCGTACGCTCTAGCCAGCTGAGCTACCCCGCCATCTGTTAAACATAAATGTTAAAAAGATTAGACGACCTCTGTCAACGTCATTAAACCTATTTTAACCAAAATAATTTGATAAGATGCTTCAAAAACTAACAATATCAGCATAATTGTGATACTTTTACCTGAGGATGGTTTTGACAAGACAGTCGTATTAAGATAGAAGACGAGAGATCACCTTGTAGTCCTCTCCAAAAGCTTGAATATTCAATCTATCTTAAGTAACACCCTGTTTTTATATAACTATTTATTCCATGAGTATAAAAAAGCTGATTGTGATTGCCGACTCTCATCTTGGTACAATAAAGGGGGATGTCGATCAAATGATAGGATTTATCTCCTCTCTTGATCCGCAAAAATCGGAATTGTTGTTTCTGGGAGATCTTTTCCACATTTGGGCTGGGCCTTTTAAGTATCGAACAAGTGTAGTTAACTCCCTGATGGAAGCCCTGTTCTCTTTTCGTGAAAGCGGAGGTATATCATACATGGTGGCAGGCAATCGGGACGCTTTTCTTCCCGAGAAACAGCAGAATGAACAAAACGATTTATATCCGTTTTCTAAAATTGCCTTGGAACAGCTTGAGATTGACCTGCCCGGCGGAAAACTCATTGCGGTGCATGGAGATACCATCAATTCCACCGATAAGCAGTACCTGAGATGGCGTGCTCTTATTCGCAGCAAACCTTTTAGATGGGCATTCAATCTTATTCCTGCCAATCGGGTTAAAAAAATTCTGTTGATACTGGAGGAGAACCTAAAAAAAACAAATACTGCGTTTCGTAAGGAGTTTCCTGAAGATGAATGGCAGCAGTTTTTGGAAAGTGTTTATAGCAGTCACTCTCCGGATCTATTGATTGCCGGCCATTATCATCCAGCTAGTCCGATTATTGACAGATATGAGTCAATGATAGGTATGATTATTCCAGCCTGGTGCGGGAGTTTTTCTTATTTGGAGATTGATGAAAGACTGAATATAGAATTTAAGCAGTTGTATGTTGGTTAGAAATTCGAATCAGGATTAGACTGGCCGCTGGCTTGCTTGGAAATGTCACTTTATAATTCAATGGTATCCTTCAAATTAAGATCTTGATTAAAACTAATAAAACCTAAATAATAGGGATTCTGTTATGCCCCAAACAAGCGGTTGAGCTTATTTGAAAAAGGATACTGTCTTATAACCCCAAACGATTATTAAGACAAAAATGAAAAGCAAACTACTGATTATTTTAACACTGGTGTTATTGTTCCCTTTTCTGACCATTGCGGATATCCCCGGAAGGTATGAATTACTGGTTCCCAATGTACCTCCTCCAGCCCATTCACTGGATATTGTTCACATCGTTGAGGTTTTTTCCTTTGATTGTGGTCATTGTTATCACTTTAACAGGGACATATATCCCAAGTTGAAAGAGAAATTCGGGGATAAAATCGAGTTGATTCCCAAACCGATTGGCTGGCGGGGACATGATCCGGGTCGATTATTCTACATTGCTGAAAGTAAAGGCAAAGGTCATGATGTCATGATGATGATTTTTCAGCTTGTTTTTGATGGCGGGTTGAGGGAACAGATGTTCTCAAGAGATAAACTGCAATTCGTGGCGAAAAAGCATGGGTTGGAGAATGAATTTAAAACTATGATGGATTCTCCTGAAATTATTGGAAAAATGAATGAAGGAATCCAGTATTCAGAATCTCGAAGAATTAATAGCACCCCGACTTTAATCATTGAAGACTCCATAATGCCTATAAGAGACTATTCAAATTTAGTGACTATCATCAGTGCATTACTCAAATAATCCATGGGTTTGGTGTAAGCCAACAGGGATTTCATGAAGTAAATTAACATCAATTTCTTCTTCAAGATTAGATTTATGTTACATATTATAGTGCCATTCCAGCGCACTTATCCTTACCCGCGTTTTAAAATGACTTACTTTCAAAACTTGAGCCACATAAATCAATAGCTGTCCAGAAGAGTTTATTTCGAATAAGGAAATACATGACAGAAGCACATGTCTCTTAATTTGAAAAAGACTTTTTTGGATTGATATATCGAAAAACCGACAAGCAAACCCTCACCCAAAATGAGTCAAGTCGTCATAAATCCAGTCCACTCATAATTATTATCACACCTTCATAGAATTTACGGAAAAATGGATATTATTCAGTTAATTGCAGCAGATACCAAAATAAACCCCGCCCAAATTAATCAAGTTGTCACCCTTATTAATGATGGCAATACGATACCGTTCATCGCCAGGTATCGAAAGGAAGCCACCGGGAATCTGGATGAGGTTGAAATCAGACTGATACGGGACCAGTACGATTACATGACCGAACTGGAAGAGCGCAAAAAGGTGATATTAAGTACCATTGAAGAGCAGGGAAAGCTTACCGACGAACTTAGGGAAAAAATCACCAGCACCATCAAAAAACAGGTACTGGAAGATCTTTATCTTCCCTACAAGCCGAAAAAAAGAACACGTGCAACAATCGCAAAAGAGATGGGACTAGAGCCCCTGGCAGAATTAATGAGAGATCAAAAGGAGTATTCAGAATGGTTGCAGGAATATCTTAAAAGCGCTGATGAAGAAACAACAGAAACCGAAGTGAGGCAGAGAGCGAGGGATATAATTGCAGAATGGATTTCTGAAGATGCTGAGATCAAAGAAAAAATACGAGATATCTGTTGGGCAAACGGTAAGATTAAAACAGAAGTACAATCGGATTACAAGGATCAGAAGACAAAGTTTGAGATCTATTACGATTATAGTGAACCCATTAAGCAGATCCCGGCGCATCGATACCTCGCGGTTCGCAGAGGAGAAGAGGAATCCGTTCTGAAATTAAGGTTCGATTTCCCTGAAGAGTCTATTATCGAAATGATCTCAGAAAAATGGATCAATCGACAGGATTCACAATCTGAAGATCTTAAACTGGCCGTGGAAGACAGTTATCAGCGACTATTATCTCCGTCGATTGAAGTTGAAATCAGGGTGATGTTAAAAACCAAAGCTGATGAAGATTCCATTAAGGTGTTTAGCGACAACCTGAAAAACCTGCTTCTTGCTCCATTGGGCGGCTCCAAGATGATCATGGGAATTGACCCCGGTTTTAAATCGGGCTCCAAATGGGTCGTAGTTGACGAAACCGGGAAATTTCACGGAAAAGGTGTCATCTATCCGGTTCCTCCTCAAAATCAGATTGAACAGGCAAAAAAGGATCTGTCGGAAGCATTGAAGAAGTATCCCTGTAAATATATCTGTATTGGAAACGGAACCGCTTCGAGGGAGATAATGAGCTTCATAAAACAGTTTCTTGCAGAAAAGGGATTTTCCACAATACAACCGGTAATTGTTAATGAATCCGGCGCTTCTGTTTATTCCGCTTCTGATATAGCAAGGGAAGAATTTCCCGAATTGGATGTCAGTTTTCGAGGATCCATATCAATTGCAAGACGGTTTCAGGACCCGTTGGCGGAACTGGTTAAAATAGATCCTAAGGCGATTGGTGTCGGGCAATATCAACATGATGTTAACCAGAAAAAATTAAAAAACTCGTTAGATGAAGTCGTAGAGTCATGTGTGAACTACGTCGGCGTTAATCTGAACACAGCATCAGTCTCCTTATTGTCCTATGTTTCAGGAATGAATAAAACCCTTGCTAAAAACGTGGTCGACCATAGAAATGAAAACGGAGCATTCAAAGAACGCAACGAACTCATCAATGTAAAACGCTTTGGGCCTAAGAGTTTTCAGCAGGCTGCCGGTTTTTTAAGAATACAGGGCGGCAGCAATCCACTGGACCAATCGGCTGTTCATCCTGAAAACTATCCAATTGTTCTGAAGATGGCAGATGATATTGCCATACCCGTTTCTGATTTAATTCGAAACGAGCAAAAGCTCAATGAAATTAACATATCCAAATATCAAACAGAAGAAGCCGGAATGCTGACACTGAAAGATATAATTGATGAGTTAAAAAAGCCGGGACGAGACCCGAGGGGGATATTCGTCGGGGCAAAGTTGGAAGATGCCATCACCAAGATTGAAGATCTGGAAGCCGGTATGGAGCTGGAAGGTACCGTGACAAATCTGACCAATTTCGGTGCCTTTGTAGACGTGGGCGTTCATCATGACGGTTTGGTGCATCTCTCTGAAATGTCTGACCGGTTTATCAAAGAGCCCTCTGAAATTTGCAGTGTTGGAGATATTGTCAAAGTAAAAGTGATCAATGTGGATATTGCTCGTAAAAGAATCGGTCTTTCAATGAAATCCCAGCAGGGACCATCCAAGAAAGGGGAATCAACCAAGAAAGGCAGAAAACACAGCAAGAAAGAAACAGCAGAGAAACGCCATCCCGGGCTAACAGGCAAAATCGATGTGGATCTCGACCGATTAGCAGAAAAGTTCAAAGGATTATAACCAGCCACTTCCGACGTTCCGATTCTTGATTGAGTTACTTGTTGATTGCGGCTTCCAACTAAAATTTTGCTTGACGAAACGTCATAAACCAAATAGAAATTTCACTTTCCAGGACTACATACTAAGCAAGTATATTGTAGAGATAGATACAATTGAGATTTAAAAAATGCCATTTCCACATCGTATAAAAATTATCCTTAATCATTGATATATGAAACGAAAAAAAATTCTTGAAGCTGCAGCGATTGTTTTCTCCAAGAAGGGATTTCATCAAGCCAGAATGGATGAAATTGCTGCTGTTGCAAATGTGGCAAAAGGCACTCTCTATTATAATTTTTCCAGTAAATCCATGCTATTCTCTGCCACTGTTACTGAAGGATTGGAAACCATCGTCAAACAAGTCAGTGAAAAGCTTGACTTGGATTTGCCGTTTAGTGAACATTTTCGGTTGCTCATCGAAACCATGATCTCCTTGTATCTGAAGAACAGCAGATTGGCAAGAATCCTGTTAAATGAATTATCAAGCGGAATTGACAGTAGGGTTCTGGCAGAAATCGAAACGGTTCAGGAACGGTTTTTATCCTTTATTGCCAATTTGCTGTTAAAGGGGCAAGAACGAGACTACTTGAAACCCATGAATATTGAGCTTGCGGCAATCGCTGTTGCAGGTCAGATCAATAGCTTGTGTAAATATCATCTGCATAATCCGGGTAAAACCAGCAAAGAGCAAATCGTGGATACACTATTCAGTATCCTTTCCACGGGATTGTTGAAACCAGATAATACTTGATTTCGACTGGTAGAGGTCCTGGCTTTCTCCCCTTTTGCAAGGCTCTCTAGAAGTGAATGCCCCCCCAAAAAAAACTTCTGTTTTGTCTGATTTTTTCACAAGGTCTTGTCTATAAATATCTCCATAATTGACTGTCCTGCGATTTTTTGATTCCTGTAATAATTCAAAGGAAAACGTGCAATGAATCCTTGAAATGATATCAGAAATCTGCAACAGTACTAAAAACAGTTAAACCCGCATTATAGGAAATTCTGCAGAACAATCAGGCTTTTTTTATTCTTAGGATAAAAAAAATTATGGAAATGACAGGAAAATTTCTGCAGATTTAGTAGTTTGGATTTTCAGTTTTTTGTTTACTTTTTGACAAAAACTGTTTAAGAGATCTGATGAGGTTATAATGAATTCAAGAGGTTTGAAGAACCAAATAAATTTTTAAAAATGTCCATTCTATCGATAGAAATGCTAGATTTGCCAACCATTTCTGGTGATAAGGCAAACTTACAAAGTCACAGATTTTCCAGTATTCAGACCTTCTGAATTGTAATAACTGATGATATATGGAAGAGGGCATTATATTTTCACCTTAAAGAATCACGTTTTCCCGAAGGCAATCAATATTGACAGAGATACTTCAAGCAACTTTAACGATAAAAAAAAATGACAGATGCCAACATAGCCAAAGCAAGCACGTCTGAAATAAACGTGGCTGATGATGTAGTCGAAACAGGGAAAAAACACACCAGAATGATTCCTGTTACGGTGAAAATTGTTATTTCTTTTGCGCTGTTCATTCTCATATCCAATTTCGTAACCAACTATATCAATCTGATTTTTAACAGAACTGAGCTTTATAATCTGATGAATCAGCTTCTGATTAAAGACTTAAAGTCGATGTATACCTATTGTAACAATCAGTTTGATATTTTTCAGTTTGATAAAAACTTCGAGGAATCCATTTCCAGTATTGAACAGAAGGGAGTTCATGAAATAAAAAATGAAAAAGCGATTATTCTTGGGATTAAGCCTGATGGAGAGATCCTGTTTCAGGCATCACGAATCACGCGCTATAAGACATTTAATGATTCCGCCACACTGGGGAAAATGGTTGTTAATCTTAAAAATGATAAGGATGAGGGTCACACTCACTTCCATTACAATAATGAAGAGTATTTCGGGATCTATAAGTACAATCAAAAATGGGATGCTTTTATCCTTAGGGCCGAAGAGCTGAATGAGTTTTATAAGGAGTCCCGAAAAATCTTTCAGAACATCTCTATCATGATCGTCGTCATCACCATCATAATGGCGACGATTGGTGTGCTGTTGTTAAGATTCCTCTTGAGATTCATCCGCGTCTTCACTAATAAAATCCGGGAAATGATCGAATCCCAAGAGCTTGCGATTATGGACCTCAGTAAAGCCAGTAATGACGATATTACCTACCTTGGTGCAGCTTTCAACTCTCTTTCCAGTATGGTCAATAACCTGATGTATATTTTTAGAAAGTTTACCAACCAGGATATTGTGGCCAAAGCCTACTCGGAAAGAATTGTTCGTCTCGAAGGCACCAAAAAAGAATTAACTATTCTGTTTTCCGATATCAAGAGTTTTACATTCATCACCGAAACCCTTGGCACTGATATCATCAATCTGCTGAATATGTATTACGATACGGCGATTAGAGAAATACATAAATTCCAGGGAGTTATTGGAGCAATTATTGGTGATGCGATTCTGGCGGTTTATGGTGTATTTGAAGATTCCAATCTGAACAAATCTTATCAGGCTGTCTTGTCTGCCTACCGTTTGCAGGAAATATCAGCCACATTGCGTGAAAAAATGAAGCGCATCAAAGCCAATATTGAAGAGGAGAGTGGTGTCCTGACTCCGCAACAGATGAAGATGTTTAAAGCAGTGCTGCTTGAAATCGGGGTCGGAATTGATGGGGGAGAGGTTTTTTACGGTACCCTGGGATCATACGAGAGAATGACTAATACCGTAATCGGAGACAATGTAAACGCTTCATCTCGTTTGGAAGGCTTAACCCGGATTTACAAGGTACCGGCGATTTGCTCCGATTTTGTCAAAGATGATATCCAAAACAACGTGGATGATCATGGAATTCATTTTATTGAGATAGATACGGTCTTGGTTAAAGGAAAAACAGAAGGGAAAAAAATCTACTGGCCTATCCTGAGTTCGGATTACGATGGCTTTACAAAACAAAATGTCACGTCTTTTTCAGCCGGACTCGAACTATACTATAAGGGTGATTGGGAAAAGGCACATACTCACTTTACAAAATGCGAATTACAACTGGCAGAAGTTTTTAAACTTAGAACACAAGATCAATGTCCTAATAACTGGAACGGAATATGGGAAATGAAATCGAAATAAAAGATCTGGATATTCGTAGTACGTCATTTCTTCCAACGGAGATCAAAGATATTGGAGGAATGACCGAGATCTATTCTCTTGAGGATGAATTCGCCAAGACAAAAAAGAATAGAAACCTGCTTCTCTATTTCTCAATTTTGCTCTTTTTTGTCGTGGTCGTGGGAAGCGCATTTTTGTTTTCAATATACATCCAGGACATGAATAAAACCGTCGAGATCAACATTAGTGAATTCGAGGATTTGCGGTTGAAGGAGGTGATCGATTCGGCAAGAAGTCATGAGAATAACCTGGATCTTTTGTTGATCAAACTGGAAATCCTGAAGATTGATCAACAGAAAAAGATTCTGGAAGTTAAACAGAAATACTATAAAAGGGAGCTGGATACCCTGGATCTGGAACTTTCAGGAAAAGAGACGGGGCGAAGACTCGCTCAAATTAAAGTCGCAGAAAAAAGGGAAATTGCCGGGGTTGAAAGAACATTCCAAAGTCAGATAAATGAGAAGACGCAGGAGATCGACAAAATCAAAGAAGAGATCGCTAAAAAAGAGATGGCAAAAAAGGATGCTGAAGAGACCGAGAAAAAGTCCACATCAGTCAGTAATGTTGACAGGTTAAACGCTCTAAAAATGGAAGAGCTAAAAAAGAACAACGATTCCGGGGTTGTCTCTCTACGTGAATACTATGTTAACTATATTACCTATTTGAAAAATTTATATAATCCTGTTTTTAAATCCCAAAAGATTGATCAGATTCTTCAATCAAAAGGTAACACTCAAACAAAAGAAGATGTCAGGGGATTTCACCCGATTTACCAGTCTGAAGGAATTATCAATCAAGGTGAATATGAGGCAGTGCAGAGTAAGGCGGACGAAAGCAAACATCTGATGAGTAGAGTGCTAATGATCCCATATGAGAATTCAGTATCTCCTACGCTAAAGAAAATAAATGCCATTACCAATTCAGTTGAAAGTGACTATGAAAACATGTTAAACCGGTTTGCAGCTGTATTAAACTATAAAAACAAGGTTATCGATCAATATCATTCCGCTTTCGATTATACCTTATCGGATAAACCGGAAAGCGGCTATGTGATCAATGCTGACAACACTAACAATATTCATGTTCACTTGAACAAGATCTTTCAAAATCCGATCAATTCAACTGCTTTGATTTTTCGTGAAGACAATAAATATATTGGAAAAATTGAAATAACAAGAGTTGATCGAGACAATGTGATAAGAGCAAAACTTGTCAACCTTGCACAAAACCAAACCATTAAACCATTTGATAAAATCCTTCTGGAAATTAACTAGGTACACACAATGAAGAAAATTCTAGTGTTTATAATAGCCCTGGGTCTCTCACTATCAGTATTCTTTTTCGTCTCTGAAACCCTTATGGCTTTCGAATGGCTGGAAAGAGGTATCACCGTCAAAAGTCAGGATACAACCGCAGAGGGTACAAGGATATTTCTTGAAGATACATCCCAAAAGTCCTTTGTTGTTGTGACAGATAATGCGTTGCTGACAGACCCGGTAAAAGAGAGCATTCTGGCCCTGTTTAGCCAGATTTCGGGAACCTATAACCTGCCGACATCCAATATTGAATTTAAGATTAAACCTACCGGTTTTCAGACCACGCTGATTCTGCAAAACACGGGACAGGTTTTCGGATTTACCTATTATAACCTGACTCCTCCTGAGAGCCTTGTTCCAACCGCTTCGGCTATTCTGAACGAGTTTAATGCCTGGAAGGATTTTAAGATAAAGACTATCCATTTGAATTTTAAAGAAAATAGCTTTCAAATTGTAACAGCCCCTGAAACCGAGTATCCGTTCATCGATATTCAAGTGATGGCTTCTCAACCTCAAAAGCTTTTGGTCTCTGATTTGGCTGTTCTGTTTAATGAGTACAGCGGTTGGAAGAATATCAATCTGAAACAGATTGCCTTTACCATTGATAGCAACTCAATCAAGACAATCCTCACGTCCAGAGATGATAAAAAAACAATTGATTTTACACTGTCTGGAACCAAACCTGATCCCAAGAACATGGCTAAGGTCAGCAGTTTCTATAATGAGATCGCCCTCTGGAAGAATATTGACTACAAAAAGATCCTGCTGACGGCAGAGGGCAGTAACATCAATTCTGTTATTGCAGCAACCAAGGTAAATTATAATGGCGTTGATATGGCGAAGAATATTCCGTCGGGAATGAGCTTTCGTTATGACAAACAGATTCAATATGATTTCAGGGTTGTAACCAAAGATTATTTTGTTCGAGTCAGAAATCAATACTCAAATGAGGATAAGCTTTTGTGGCAGCTTAATGAAGCGGTGAAAGACCCGATTCTCTATATCCAGATATATGATCCTGAGTTTTTCTACAGACAGATTGAAGGAATCAGAAACAGACAGGTTGAAGTATTTGACGGATTAAACGCTGATCTTTCCAAAGCATACAATGAATTACTGGCAAAACATGAAAAACTGACAAACTCATACGAAAACCTGAAAAAGGCTCATGAGGCCTTTATTTATGGCTATATGACACTTGAAAATGCCGGATTTATGAGTACCGAACCGATTAATAAAAAGGCTGTTGCCAGAATAATTGAATTGAAAGCTGAAAACGCTGAATTAACGAGCGGTCAAATAGCCGAACAATTGGAAAAAGAACAGCTGGAAGCTCCAAGTAAGGTGATTCATTTGGTATTGAGTCTCTATTTTAATGACTTTAAAGAATAATCTCCCTTCGTGCCTTTTTCCTGAAGGCACGAATTTTTTGCCCCCTGATTATATGTCCATCCTGCCTCACAAACTGAACCAATAAACTGCCATCTTGTTTTTTTTAAAAGAAAGGTTATTCAATCTTGTATTTAAGTATTGAATGATTTTCGCAGATCCGTTAGATGAATTTTTCAGGACAATCATAAAAACAGTCACTCACCTATATTCCTGTCCATATGAAGATTTCACAAGAAAAATAACCTCTTAAAATCAGAAAGGTACAGCAAAATTTCTGATCGGCACACTCCGTGCATTTTCTGAGGAATATAGGATCCAAACCTACCCCAGGGAACCAGGGGTTGCTTTACTTTAATTTTTAGAAGGGGCAGTTATGTTAAAAAAGGCATTATTTTCGGCATTTCTGGTGGGTTTTGCGCTTACCGCAAACGCACAAATTGCCACTCCTCAGTTGGATACCGGATTTCACTCATACAGTGGTGCAGCAGCCGGGTGGCGTTATAACAGTTCAATTGACATCGTTGGTCTCAGCGCAGAGGGTAAAACAGAATACGAAGGTGAAGAAAGTGGGGATGTAAAAGCAGGATTACCTGCGAAAGGACCGGATGAGAGTGGATCGATCCCTTTTTTGTTGGCTGCATACCGGGGTGAAACCTGGGGGGCTGAACTCTACACCAATCTCACCAGCGGTTTGAACTCTGATATTGAAATAGATCTCAATATCACAGGGGGTCTTGATACAATGAATATCTATAAGGAAGAGAAAGAAAAAAGGTTGAATCTGGCATATGTTTTTGGGGAAATGCTGTCAGTCGGGTTGGGATATTCCAGTATCAACCTCGAAAACAAGTATGAAGTTGATGCTGCAAGCGCGGTATTTCCTGTAATTGACCCGAGCACAGGAGCAGTACTTGGCTCAACGACAACAACAATAGATATAGATCTTACAAAAAAATTCACAACAACTGCATTAGGATTATCTGCATCCTTGCGAATGGCCGATATGTTTTTTATTGCTGCAGGAATGGAGAATGTGAATCAAACCGGTACGTATGAGCAAGAAGCCATTCTCAATGTTACTGGTGTAGGCACTTTTACCGATTCTGTTGGTACAGATTATGTCGAAAACTCTTGGACCAACACCATGTACGGATTAGGAGTGGTTTATGGCGAACCGGATGAAACCCAATTCAGGATGGAATATTCGGTTATTTCATCACCTAAATCGGAAAAGGATGCTGACGGAGACAAGAAAGCATCAGACCATCCAGCAACCACCACAACCTTTGCAACTCTTGAAGTCAAGTGGAATAATGTTTTGATTGCCTATCAAAACGAAGTGGAAAAAGAGGAAGAATTGAATGATAATGATTCTGAATCCGTGACCACTTTAATGGGATTAGGTTGGCAACCCATGGAAGGATTGACCGTCTCACTCTATTCTTTTAACAGGGAAGTAACTATGAATGTTGCCAATGTCAGTGTTGCCGGTGTTACTAGCTATGCTGTTGAAGAAATCAAAGTAAAACCAAGTGGTTTTCGAATTTTTCTTGGATATAACTTCTAGGAAAATTCTAACATAAGCTCCTTGCCGATCAAGTACCGGTTTCCAGTTGATCGGCAAAGTTTTCCTACCTTCAAATACACCACCGTTTCCAACTGTCTATCCGCCATTCTCTTCGCAAGACGGGAGTTCCGCAAAGCCTTAAAAAAGTTAACCAATATTAAGAGTTAAGATTTCAAAAAAGAAGGAATAATCTCTGTCGGGTCTAACAGATACAATTGCAGTTCAGGCTCGGTTGAAACGGCGACGCTTCAGATAAGCACTCATCACAAAACAGTTCCCGTTTTTGTTGGATGGCATTATACAAACCAGGAATGGATAAATATGCCAGACTGGTTGCACCCAAAATTTCGCAAATTTCTTCAACAGATCGATTGTGAGATATGAGAGTCTGGGGATCCCTGGTTTCGATACCGTAATAACAGGGGTGATTATATGGTGGGCAGGGAATTCGCAGATGAATCTCTTTTGCCCCCGCTTCAAACAGGTTTTTAACAAGCAGTTTTGAAGTCGTTCCTCTGACGATTGAATCATCAACAACAATAAGGCGCTTACCCCTTACCACGTCTTCCAAGATATTATATTTCATAATAGCCAGCGACTTCCTTTCTTTCGGATTTGTGATAAAGGATCTTAATCCGCCTGTGGTTGGTTCTTCCAGAATAGCGACAGTATAAGGCAGTTTAGAAGCTTTGGCATATCCTACTGCCGAGGGTATCCCACCCTTGGGAACTGCAGTTACCATATCTGCTTCGACCGGAGATTCCTTAAACAGCTCCATTCCCATTCTTTCGCGCAGTACCTGAAACGATTCTCCTCTTTGCCTGCTATCCGGTCTGGAAAAATAGATACTCTCAAAAACGCATCCTACCTTATTCAAGGCAGGCTCGAAAAACAGGGATGACTCAATATATGAATTTGCGTCAGCAGCAATAATTTCCCCCGGTTTAACTTCCCGATGTGTGAGAGAAATATCATTATCAGGATAACGAGCTAGGTTGTATCGTTGAATGATATCAAAGGCACAGGTTTCCGAAGCAAAGGCAACACATTTGATTCCATTGATTTTGAATTCGCCCACATGAAGCGGTCGGATTCCCCAGGGGTCTCTAAAGGCAAAAAGTCTATCGTCATCTTCCATCAGCATCAAAGCTGCATAGCCGCCTTTTATCTGATTCATGGTTTCTTTTATTGCCTGAAAAACCCTTTTCCCATTCTTTTGAATCTGAATATTTATCAGGGCAGCCATCATTTCGGCATCATTTCTCGTATAAACCTTTACATCAAAACTATTAATGTGTTTGATCAAGGCATCAACATTAACCAGATCCCCATTGGTCACTATCGCATTTTTACCTCTCATACTTTGCGCCCAGTGGGGGTGAATCTCTCTGACAGAGGAGGATTCATTCCGGGTGGAATATCGCATATGACCGATAAAAGTACTTCCGGAAAACTTACCCAATGATTCTTTGTTAATAATGGTCTCAACGGCACCGATCCCTTTCACTGTTTCCAGGCAGGAAGTATTATCAGTAACAAACCCGGCCACACCTGCAGAATCATGTCCTCGATGTTTTAATGATGACAATACAGTCGGGAGAAACAATTTAGCTTGGGGATGACCAACAATGCCAAATACGCCACACATAGACAGAACCTTGATATCGGGAAAGGGAAATTCAAACTTAGGGGACGTGAATCCTGATTATTATTGAAAAAAACAGTGTTACATTAATCACACATTTGATCATTAAAAAAAGGTGTTAAAATAATATGTTGTTGTTATTTCAACTATTTATTGTGGATAAAACTGAGTGCTTCAAACGATGTCACTTGGATAAATCAATCATGTTTTCCCAGAAACAGATAACCGGTTCCCCAGATTGTTTTGAGATACCTGGGATGTTTTGGGTCATCACCCAGTTTTTGTCGTAAACGACTGACCAGAACATCCACAGATCTGTTAAAGGATTCCCATTCTATTCCACTGACCCATTCCATTATCTGATCCCGGTTAAGGACTTTTCCGGGGTTTTTAACAAAAAGAGTCAATAACTCAAATTCAGTTGATGTTAATTCAATCGATTCATTACCAATTGACACATCGTGATTTTCGAGATTAATCGTGAGTTCCCCAAATGTAAGGATAGCGGATCTGGATTCTGATTTACTGCGGCGCAGCACGGATTGAATTCTGGCTACCAGTTCCCGGGGTTCAAAAGGTTTTGGCATGTAATCATCTGCTCCGATTTCCAGACCGACAACCTTATCCGTAACTTCTCCTCGAGCCGTCAACATTATAATAGGAACCGATGATTCCCGCCTGATAGCCTTACACACTTCAAACCCGTCCATTTCCGGGAGCATGACATCCAGAATAACTAAATTAGGTTCATAACTGGCGATGAGTTCCAGTCCATTGGTAGGAGTTGTTGTCGTATCAACCTCAAAGCCATATCTGTCCAGATAACCTGTTAATAGCTCGTTTAATTTCTCATCGTCATCAATGACCAAAATTTTTGGTTTCATCAGATCTGTTTCAATATTAAGAATAGTCGGAAAAAGCTATGGAAAGAAAGTATATCGTCTTGTTAAACGGGATTACTCCCAATTTCTAAAATGATATCTTTTTGATTATCATAAACTTTGTCTTTAAACATTTTATAAGTTCATATGCCGGTATTCGCAAGGATTCTTTTACCTCATGCTTAATCGATCTCATCAAAGTATTAGATTATCTATAATTCACACCCTTTTCCATGATGAATGATTGCTGGCAGCATTGCAGATTACAGTATATATTGGAATATACAGCAACGAGATCAGCAATGTGGTTTTTGCGAATTTGTATAAAACCTGTCATCCCAAATTTGCAGTTCCAAGGCAAATAATCATTGCAGTCTTAAAAGGAGTTGTTCAATTGCTGTTGTACAGTCTGGCAAAAGGAATAACCCTATTAAAAAGAAACAGCAAACACACCGTAATCCTCTAAATTAATGGTCGTTTATTAGAAATGCGTATATACTCTGCTTTTAAGCCGAAAACTTTTTGCACCTGATGTTGACCAATCATCAAAAATCATGAAAAATCTTGTTTAGAATCATTATTGTAAGCCAGAGTTCAGTTTTGGAATCCATCTAGTTTTTAAGGACAAATGATATCTCCCTTTACTAAATTTCGAAAATCAAAAGAGCGGAAGCAGGCTTCAACCCTAATTAACCAGGGAGTTAACTATCTGCAGAGCAGTTTCCAGCATAAAGCCCTGTATCTGTTTCAACAGGCGTTGGAGATTGATTCCGAAATTGTCAGCGAGATGTTATCCCAGGAATTTGAAAAGCATTTTAAAAAAGGAGACAACGAACTGGCGTTGATGATTGGACAGATTATACTAAAAATAAACACCAAAGACTATGAACTGGCCAATAAACTTGGCAACTGTGCACGTAAACTAAAAAAGTATAAAGAAGCAAACGAGTTCTATCGACAGGCTTTCAGAATAAACCAGAACTTTGAAATAGCCCTGTATAATCTGTCTGCAAGTATGGGCAGAATCCCTAAGTTTAACAATGATATCAAGATACTTGTCGATCAGTTTGCGAATATCAGGGATTTTGTACTACCTAACTACCAGATTGATACCAATTATATTGAAAACATCATAACCAGTATAAATGAGTCAAAAGAACCTGAATCGGAACACTCTGTCCCTTCAAAAACCGATAAACCCAGCTATATTGAAGTCTGCAATCATATTCGGCAAAACATAAAAGAGTCTGGTAAAAATCTTTCAAAAGTAAAAGATAGAACTATTTTCGAAGGACATATTTACAATCTTGGGCTTTTTGCATTATCCAAAAAAGACAGCAAGCTGGCTTTGAAATGTTTTTTTGAATTGAAAAACAGAAAAAGTAAGATAAAATATCTCGACATGGTGATACCGCTTGCCATGTATCTCGAATCGCCTTCGAAAAGCTTAATTCAGCATTTGATGCTGTTGTTGGCAGATGATAAAACCAATCGGTATTTAAACGTAAATCTAGGGTTGATGTTTAGAAAACAAGGCAATCGGATTCTTTCGTATAAATACCTGGCCACTACTGCTCTTTTGCTGGAGAAAACCGGCGGAGTTTATTGCAGAATGGATCTGGTGCGTCTTGCTGACCAAGAGATGGAATTAGGCAACCTGAAAAAAGCTTTTCACCTTTACCAATTGGTTAATTCAGAAATAGAAGATACGAGAGTCAAGACCAATATCGGGCAGATCTTATTGTACCAAAGCAGGTATTCGGAAGCTCTACCGATTTTCAAAGAACTTCTTGAAAAAGACAAAAGCAATACCGAAGCTAATCAGAAGCTTAAAGAGATCCATGATTATTTCCTGGTAAAAGGTGAGGAATTATTTAGTATTAATAAGTTCTCTGTTTCAATTCCTTATTTCGAACAAGCCCTGGCTGCTGTCAGACTGCCTGAAACCATTAAAAAAACGGCTAATGTTTACAAACAATTAATGGATAATGCCAAGGCCGACGAGCTCTTTATCGAATATAATAAAATTATCCGGGAATCATCAAAGGAGAAAAGCGAAGACTTAAGGCAGAGTTATATTGAAAACGGTAAGAAATTCATGTTGAATAAACAGTTTGAAAAAGCGATTGTTTTATTCGAAAAAGCATTTGAAATGAAGGTCGACAAAGATGTATTTGTTTTCCTTGCACATATCTATAAAAGTCTTAAACGAACCGGCGATTTAAAAAATCTGATGAATCGTTGGAAAGAGATGATCAAAAAAGAGGGAATCAGTCTGGAAGATATTTAAGAACAACCTTCTGACAGGGTTTACCTGTCAGAAGGTTGTATTTAATGATCGAATAAAAATAATTTAAAACTGGAAGGAGAACAAGAATGGCTGAAGAAGCTAACAAAATTATTTACTCCATGATTGGTGTAAATAAATATTACAACCAAAAGCAGGTTATAAAGGATATTTCATTGTCCTATTTTTATGGTGCAAAAATCGGAGTATTGGGCTTGAACGGATCGGGGAAAAGTACGCTCTTAAAGATAATGGCCGGAATCGACAATGATTTTAATGGAAAAACGATTCTAACTCCCGGTCACACAATCGGTTACCTGGAACAGGAACCTCATCTGGACGAAAATAAGACAGTTAGGGATATTGTAGAGGAGGGCGTTCAGGAAACAGTAGATTTGATTAATGAATTTAACCAGATAAGTGAAAAATTCGCTGAACCGATTAGCGATGATGAGATGAATGCCTTGATAGAGAGACAGGGCGAAGTTCAAGAGAAGATTGATAACATGGATGCCTGGGATCTGGATTCACGGCTGGAGATGGCAATGGATGCCCTGCGCTGTCCCAGTGGGGATACACCTATCAAAGTTATATCGGGAGGAGAGAAGAGAAGAGTGGCTTTGTGTCGACTCTTGCTGCAAAAACCGGATATTCTGCTTCTGGATGAACCAACCAACCACCTTGATGCGGAAACAGTGGCCTGGCTTGAGATTCATCTAAAGAATTACGCAGGAACCATCATTGCTGTTACCCATGATCGTTATTTTCTTGATAATGTTGCCGGATGGATACTGGAATTGGATCGAGGACAAGGAATCCCCTGGAAGGGTAACTACTCGTCCTGGCTTGAGCAGAAAAAAAATCGTCTCCAAAAAGACGAAAAACAGGAATCTGAAAGACAGAGAACACTGCAAAGGGAGCTGGAGTGGATTAGAATGTCGCCAAAAGGGCGTCAGGCAAAATCCAAAGCTCGTATCAATTCCTATGAGAAATTATTGGGGCAGGAAACAGAAAAAATGGCCAAGGATATGGAAATCTATATACCGCCCGGTCCTCGATTGGGGAAAGTGGTTATCCAGACTGAAAATGTCACCAAATCCTATGGGGACAGGCTTCTACTGGAAAACATGACGTTTTCCCTTCCTCCCGGCGGAATTGTTGGCATCGTCGGTCCTAATGGAGCAGGTAAGACTACCTTGTTCAAAATGATCACGGGGAAAGAGAAACCGGATTCCGGGAAGATCAATATCGGTGAAACCGTTAAGCTCGCCTACGTTGACCAGGAAAGAGATACTCTTGATCCGGAGAAGACGATTTGGGAGATCATTTCGGGAGGGCAGGATATTATACAATTGGGAGATAGAAAGTTTAATTCAAGAGCCTATGTCGCCCGCTTCAACTTTTCCGGTTCCGATCAGCAGAAAAAAGTCGGCATCCTTTCCGGGGGAGAAAGGAATCGGGTGCATCTTGCCGAAATACTAAAGTCTGAAGCCAACACGCTTCTGCTAGATGAACCGACCAATGACCTGGATGTTAATACTATGCGCGCCCTGGAAGAAGCCCTGGAAAAATTTGCAGGTTGTGTTGTTGTTATCAGTCATGATCGCTGGTTTCTGGATAGAATTGCTACTCATATTCTGGCTTTTGAAGGAGATAGCAAGGTAACCTGGTTTGAAGGAAACTATTCGGAGTATGAACAGGATCGTAAAAAACGATTGGGAGAAGCTGCGGATCAACCCCACCGCATCAAGTACAGGCAACTCACCCGGGATTAATACCGGCTATTCATGCAGACTTATTGAAGAACGTCGAATCTGCTTTTGGGCACTTCGGCGTTTTTTTGTTTCCAGCCTTTGCAGCCTGACTGAATGAGGGATTTTTGTCTTTTTGTGCTGTACGGGTTTCTGGCTGGCCTGGAGGATAAGCGATTTTAGCTTTTCGATGACTTCCTGTCTGTTTTTTTCCTGACGGCGATGTTTTCTCGCCGTCAACACCAAAATACCCTCTTTATTGATTCGATTCCCCGCAATTTTAAACAGCCTGGATTTTACTTCATCCGGCAATTGTGAAGAATCTTTCATATTAAACCGCAATCGAACTGCGGTAGCAACCTTGTTGACGTTCTGCCCGCCCGGTCCACTTGATTTTATAAATTCATAGCTGATTTCATGCTCGTTTACGAGCTCTATTCCATTTATCTCAATCATATCACTCAAAAATTAAATCGTCGGTCTACCTTTAAAGAGGGAAGATCAAGCACCATGAACCCATCTCCGTCCATGATTGAACCCGGATTCAGCACCAGGGTGTTTTTGAAGGTTTCGATTAACGGTCGATGCGTGTGTCCATGAATTACAACATCAGCACCTGACTTGCTCAAGGCACTTAAAGCCATACCGGGAATATGAGATACAATGAAGCGAATATCACATAATTCAAACTTCAAAATCTCCCCCACTGTGACATTGGGCAACTTTTTCATACTCTCCATAACATCTCCGTACATGTCACAATTCCCCCGGGCAATGTAAGAGGTTATCCCGGGATATCTTTCAAAAACCTTATCAATCCCTTGCCCGATAAAATCACCGGCATGTATCAGGTGAGTAATCTTCTTTTCCTCAATATGTGCCATCAATCGCTCTACGCTTTCCACAGCGTAATGGCTATCTGAAATGATAGCTATTTCCATACTCCAGCCTCAACTCATTTTACCAAAAGTTTTATAAATCACAAATATTCTATTAACTGTTCCGGTTTTTCTATTACAAATCTAGCGCCGGTACCGAGAAGTTCCTCCTTCGAACGGAATCCCCACAACACTCCTATAGCCCGCATCTTTGCACTGTTTGCAGTTACCATATCTATCCCGGTATCTCCGACATACAGAATCTCTGAAACAGATATGTTCATTCTTTTCGCTATCAAAAGTGCACCGGCTGGATCGGGTTTTCGCGGAATCAACTCACCGGGCCCCATAACCTCTTCAAATTTCCACTTTTTCAAATACAAATCAGCACATTGGGTTACAAATTCATGGGGCTTATTGGATAAGATTGAGAGTTTTATCCCGAGTTCAGTCAACTTATCCAACATCCCTGATATTCCCGGATAAAGTTGAGTATTGTTATTCCATTGTTTATCGTACTCCTCCACAAAAGAATCGATGCATTTTTCAAGTATCTTATGATCGGTTATATCAGGAGGCAAAGCATATTCGAAAAGCTTCCGTACCCCTTCACCGACAAAATAGTTATACTTCTCCAGGGGATGCTGGGGCAGACCATTTGCTATTAGCGCTTTGTTTGCAGCTTCACCAATATCCTGAAGTGTATTCAAGAGGGTGCCGTCCATGTCAAAGATGACTGCTTTATTTTTCATGTAAACAATAGTGATTCAAATTGCAGGTTTCCCTTCCATAATGCATACTGGCAAGTCGTTTTGATCAATAACCAAGGTTCAAATATACAAAACACGACCCGGTTTGTCGAAGTGATTCTGGGGATATCGGTCGAATGGCAAGGTGGAGCTTTCGCAAAAAAAAGCTCCACAGTTGGAATCTACGCTATCACGGAGTATTTAGTACCTTATAAATCATTTTCTGTGCTCTATTGCCAGAAAATACTTATACGGGTCTTATCAGGTTTATCCAGGTTAGGTTTATACTGAAAAGCACCAGGGATATTTCTGCTTATAGTTCTCTTCAAAAGTTTCCAATTCAGATTGATATCTCAGCGTTTGAATGATCTGATCATATCCCTCTAACAATGCCTTTTGGGAAAGAGCTTCTATCATGAAATTAAGTATACTGCCTTCTGGCAAGATCAATTTTTTTGAGTTTAGATCAACCTGTATTTCAATAGAATTTTCCTGGCTGAAACAGCTTTTTATCTTTTCAAAGTCTTTTTTGGAAACAATAGCAGGCAACAGTCCGTTTTTTACGCAATTGTTATAAAAAATATCAGCAAAACCGGTTGCAATGATTACCTTAAGACCATAATCCATTAGAGCCCATGGAGCGTGTTCTCTTGATGAACCACAGCCGAAATTATCACCGGCTACCAGGATACTTGCGTTAAAAAACTCAGGTTTGTTAAGTTCAAAACCCTTGTTATCCTCACCATTATTCAAATAGCGCCAATCAAAAAACAGATATTTTCCAAACCCGTTACGATCGGTTTTTGTTAGGAACTGTTTTGGAATAATCTGATCCGTATCCACATTGACCCTGTCCAAAAGAGCAGCTATTCCCATAAAACTGACAAATTTTTTCATTTGATCCCCTTTGATAAAATTACATATACTGTCGAACATCTGTAAATCTGCCATTAATAGCAGCTGCGGCAGCCATTGCCGGTGAAACAAGATGAGTCCTCCCTCCTTTACCCTGGCGACCTTCAAAGTTCCTATTGGAGGTGGAAGCCGACCGCTGACCAGGGGCTAGTTTATCCCCGTTCATTGCCAGACACATTGAACACCCGGGTTCTCGCCACTCGAAACCGGCAGATTTAAAAACCTCGTCCAATCCCTCTTTTTCGGCCTGTTCCTTAACACGACCTGATCCGGGGACTGCAATGGCTATCATTCCTTTTTGGATCTTTTTACCATTCAGCACTTTTGCCGCATCTCTGAAATCTTCAATTCTGCCATTGGTACATGAACCAATAAAAACGACATCTACAATCACATCAGTCAACGGTGTGCCAGCCTTGATGCCCATATACTCAAGGGCTTGCTTGCATGCAGTACGGCTTTCCTGATTTTCAAAATCATCAGGATCAGGTATATTCTCATTGATTCCAACAACCTGCTCGGGTGAAGTTCCCCATGTAACTTGCGGTTCGATGGTCGTTACGTCAATAGTGATTGATCGATCATACTTGGCATCTGCATCGGTAGACAACTGACTCCAGTATTTAACAGCATCCATCCAAGCCTCTTCCGAGGGGAAATTCATTCGATTCTTCAAGTACAAAAATGTTTTTTCATCAGCAGCGATCAAACCTGAGCGAGCACCACATTCGATGGTCAGATTGCAGAGTGTCATTCTTCCTTCCATGGAAAGATTTTTAACCGCTTCCCCGGCGTATTCTATGACATAACCGGTTCCTCCCTTAGTTCCTATTTGACCAATCAGAGCAAGCGCCATATCTTTTGCTGATACCCAGGGATTCAGTTTTCCGGTAAAATTAACGAGAAAATTATTGGATTTCTCCTGTTGTAGTGCCTGGGTTGCCAGAACATGTTCAACCTCAGAAGTTCCAATACCAAATGCCAATGCCCCGAAGGCACCATGTGTTGAGGTGTGACTGTCTCCACAGACAACAACCGTACCGGGTATAACAGCCCCCAATTCAGGTGCTATGACATGAATAATACCCTGGTTAATATCACCGACATCAAAAAATCTGATTCCATTTTGAATACAATTCTCCCTCAGAACCTCAACCTGGGTTTGAGCTTCTTGATTGACATAACCGGCTGATTTTAATGTGGGGATACTATGATCGGCAGTTGCCAGGATCATTTCCGGTCTTCTTACAGCTCGTTTATTAAGGTTCAAACCGGTAAATGCCTGTGGACTTGTTACTTCGTGAATCAGATGCTTATCCACATAGATTATTGAACGATTCTCATCGGTTTTTGTGATCACATGCGCATCCCAGATCTTGTCATAAAGAGTTTTCCCCATCTGTTCCTCCGTTATTAACCATGATCGAATTAATATTATGAACGTAAAAACGTTCTTGTTTGTTTACTAAAATAAGCTTACCGTGAAATTTAAACATGCGTCGAATTAATTATCGTCATTTAAAAAATGAATGAAATTCATTTAAACACCATCGACTTGAACCTGCTTCTGGTTTTCAGTCGCATTTATATCAGGCAAAACCTGACTGAGGCTGCAGAAGATTTAGGTCGCACCCAGTCAGCCTTAAGTCATGCCCTGGAACGTCTCAGACAGCTCTTTAATGATCCTCTGTTTGTCAGAACATCAAAAAAGATGAAACCGACAAAAAGAGCGGAAGAGTTGGCTAAACCCATCAAAGAAGCGCTGCTATCTATTAACAATGTGTTCAAATCTCCCAGCCAGTTTTCAGCCGAAAGCCTCAAAAGAACATTTACAATATCGATGTCGGATTATTGTCAGGTCGTTGTGCTTCCCCGGTTGATGAATTTTTTATTTCGGAATGCTCCCGGGGTGGATATAAAGATACTTCCGTCCTCCAGTTCAGAGCTTCAAAAAAACCTTGAATCGGGGATATTTGACCTGATTATTGGTAATAAGGATCTGGGTTCCGGGATTATGCAACAGGTTTTATTCGAAGATGAATTCGTATGTATGGTTAATGACAGCCATGATTTGTCCCGGGGAATTAGATCCATAGAAGATTTTACCAGATTCTCTCATATTCTCTTCACAACGAAAGGAAAGGGAGACAGGTTGGTAGAGCAGACACTCAAGGAAAAAGGGATACAGAGAAAGGTTGCAATACGGGTTCCCAATGTTCTTGTTATTCCCAAGATAATTCAGTACTCGCCATATATTGTCACATTACCGAAAAAACTAGCTGAATCATTAGATATGGACTGGGTTAAGATCCTACGACCACCAATAAAACTTCCCAAGCTTCCTATTTTCCAATATTGGCACACCACTTCTCATAATGAACCGACACATTCATGGTTCAGAAAGAGCATCCAAGATTTGTTCAGCTCTTCACGTACCATTGAGTCTTAGGATTCATACCCTGTATCGGCAGTTGCAGTCTTTATCGGAATACAATCGACTGGGAAACAAGGATAAGAATAAGACCGAGTGACAAAATTTATGTTTTACAATGCAAAAAAATAGATATACCATCGGGATAGTTTGGGATTCGAAGGGATTTACCGGGTTTTGAAGAAAAAATGTGCTAAAGAAAAGAAATCTATTCTCCAAAACTTCACTTAGGCTGGATATCAAATTGAATACTACTCTGACCATTTTCAGTAATTTGCTGGAAATGCCCTACTGCGGTTGAGGTTGATTTATTATTCAATTCTTAAATAAAAGGAATAGGGATGGCAAAAAAAGTACTGGTTACTGAAGATTCACCAATCGTACTCAGCGTACACTCAACCTTGCTAAAATCGGCAGGATATGAAGTTACGGAAGCTGAGAATAACCTGATAGCTTTGGAAAAGGCTTTAGCTGAAGATTTTGATTTGATTGTTGTCGATATTAACACTCCAAAAATGGATGGCTATACCTTTTGTAAAGAGATCAGGGCTCAACCTCGATACAAAGATGTTCCTATTCTGGTTATTACTACTGAATCAGATCCCGAGGACAAAGTGAAAGGATTGGAGGCTGGAGCCGATCTTTTCCTGGTCAAACCTGTTAAAACGGATGATTTTATTGCTCACGCCAATAAGTTACTGGGGAACTAGAGATTCAAAATTAATTAATTGATAAAGGGCTTATAAACGGAAAATATGTTTATAAGCCCTTTTTTCGTTGATTCTTAGTTTTTAACCTCTTCAAATTCTGCATCAACCACATCAGAATCCTCTTTGTTATCTGAGGACGATTGTTGTGCATGTGCTGATTCTGCCTGTTCCTGTTGATTCTGGCTGCCACTGTACAATTTCGATGAAGCGCTGTGAAATACCTGTGTTAAATGCTCAGCAGCCGATTTTAATCCCTGAAGGTCATCTCCTTCCATCATTTTCTTCAGGTCGTTAATGGCAGCTTCAATGGACACTTTCTCCTCTGAAGACAACTTATCTCCGGATTCCGTCAATGTCTTCTCACATTGATATACCAGCGTATCAGCTTGATTTTTTTGACTGATCAAATCTCGCTTAGCCTTGTCACTTTCAGCATGAAGCTCCGCTTCTTTCACCATTTTATCAATCTCCTCTTCGGACAATCCGCTGGAAGATGTAATCTGAATTTTTTGTTCTTTACCTGTACCCAGGTCCTTGGCAGATACATGCACAATCCCGTTTGCATCAATATCGAATGCAACTTCAATCTGGGGCATTCCTCTCGGTGCCAACGGTATACCAACCAGTTCGAAACGACCCAGAGTCTTATTATCACCTGCCATTTCCCGCTCGCCCTGAACTACATGAATACTCACTGCCGGTTGGTTATCTGCAGCTGTGGAAAAAACCTGGCTTTTCTTACAAGGAATAGTCGAGTTTCTCTCAATTAGTCTGGTTGCTACACCACCCAGTGTTTCTATACCGAGTGACAAAGGAGTTACATCCAACAGCAGTACATCTTTAACATCGCCTGTTAAAACACCTCCTTGAATGGCAGCACCGGAAGCTACTACTTCATCCGGGTTGACACCCTTATGGGGCGTTTTACCGAAAAACTCCGTAACGGTTTGTTCAATTTTCGGCATTCTTGTCATTCCACCGACTAAGATCACATCGCTGATGTCACTGGCTTGCACACCAGCGTCTTTTAAAGCTGCCCGCATCGGCTCAAGACATCGTTGTACCAGATCTTCCGTTATCTGTTCAAATTTTGCTCTTGATAACTTGACGTTCAGATGTTTCGGCCCGGATTCGTTAGCTGTGATAAACGGCAGGTTTACATCCGTCTCCATTGAGCTTGATAATTCATGTTTTGCCTTTTCCGCAGCTTCCTTCAACCGTTGAAGTGCCATTTTATCATTTTTTAATTCAATACCCTGTTGTTTTTTAAACTCATCGGCTAAATAGTCTATGATTCGTTGATCAAAATCTTCTCCACCCAAGTGAGTGTCACCATTGGTCGATTTTACCTCAAATACTCCGCCACCAATCTCAAGAACGGAAACATCAAATGTTCCCCCACCCAGATCAAAGACAGCAATTAACTCTTCATCCTTTTTATCCAATCCATAAGCCAATGCCGCTGCAGTTGGCTCATTGATCACACGCAATACGTTTAAACCGGCAATCTTTCCTGCATCTTTGGTAGCCTGACGCTGGGCATCATTAAAATAAGCAGGAACAGTAATCACAGCATCCGTTACGGTTTCACCCAAATAATCCTCCGCAGTCTGCTTCATTTTCTGCAGAATAAAAGCGGATATTTCTGCAGTTGAATAGTGTTTATCTTTGACATCGATCTGCACCAAACCATTTGGTGCTTTGGAAATATGATAGCTTAGTGATTTACTATCTTCTTTGACGGTCGCAGAATCAAACTGCCGACCGATAAGACGTTTAGCAGCATATACAGTATTTTCAGGATTGGTGATCGCTTGTCTTCTTGCAACTTGGCCGACCAGACGAGCATCTTTATCCGTAAACGCAACAACAGAAGGAGTTGTTCTAGTGCCTTCCGAATTGGTGATAACCTTGGGATCACCGCCATCCATTACTGCTACGCATGAATTAGTGGTTCCTAAATCTATTCCGATTACTTTTGACATGATTCTCTCCAAATAAAATAATTAATTAAAAACTGTGAGTTGTTTTCTATGCTGCAAGGCTGGGGCCATTTTAGAAGTACTTTAATTACAGTGAACAAGAGTGGACAATCTGACTTTAGGTCAATATTGTACAGATCGTAGATGCTTTAATGGGTCAAAAAACCTGAAAGGAAAAGCAGGTAGGCCAAAATGGAGTTTCAGTTTACGAATAATCAGAAACCCCAATCATGGGAAAAGTAATAATATCGGTCAAGCGGTTATTACTGAGCCTTCAATTTTTCAATGATATCAAATTCATCAGGAAATTGACCCGTTTGAATTTTGGAATAGATCAAATCTCCATTAACCCTTATTTCAAAAACCCCTCCTCCGGAAGGTTTTAGTTTTGTTTTAATACCCAGATCCTTTTTTATTCTATCCATCAAACTGGTGGCTTGGGGGAGATAATTTCAAGCTTTACAGTATTCAATCTCAATTATCATCCTATTCTCCGTTTTTTTAAAAACATCAATGTTGTAATTCAATATCTCTCATAAGAATCGCTTTATTGTAGGTATCTATTACATCTTTTCGTTTTAGTATTCCTAAGATTTTTTGATGATCTTCAGGATCTACCACTGGGACAGTTCCGATATCTTTTATCCCAAATTTTCTGATTGCAGTAGTGAGATTATCATGCGGAAATAACTTTATCAAATCGGTTTCGGCTAATTCTTTCATGACTACCACATGTTCCAACCCGTCTTCCAACATAATTTCTCTGATATCCTGAAAAGAAACCACACCCGTCATCTTGCCACCTTTATTCATGACAGGGTAATACTCGGTTTTACTACCAGGAAAAAACTCCATAAATTCAGCAAAACTCATGGTTTCCTGGAGAGTTTCAAATTCTTTTATCATGACACTTTCAACCAGAATGGAATTCAGAATGTTGGCTTCTACACCTTTGTGCAGATAAATTCCCTGACGGGACAATTCCATTGAATCCAATGAATCGGCACATAGTCTCCTTGCAACCATAACCCCGATAACTGAAGCAAACATGATGGGAATAATAACTTCATAGTTGCCGGTAATTTCAAACAGAAGGAAGATAGAGGTCATGGGAGAATGAGTTGCTGCCGCAAGAAAAGCGCCCATGGCAACCAAAGCATATGATCCCGGCTGAATACCCAGACTGGGAAAAATCTGATCGACAGACCAGCCGAAGGCTGCACCTATCATGGCACCAATAAACAGACAGGGAGCAAATACTCCTCCAACCCCCCCTGATCCAAGTGTTATGGAAGTTGCAATCATCTTCAGCATGATCAGGATTAAAATAGCGACGATTGAAATCCCCGCAGGGGATTGGATCGCTTCATGAATGTACTTATAGCCATCACCCATCACGCCAATATGGATTAATCCCATTACGCCAACCAGAAATGCTCCTAAAATAGGCTTAACCTGGTCGTTCAGTTTAAAGCGATCGAAAATGTCACCAATATAGAAGAAGGTTTTAATAAAAGCATATGCCAGAATTCCTATGAGAAGTCCAAGTATTACATATAAGCCGAACTCATAGTAACTGATGAAATCATACTCAAGAATACCAAAAGTTGGAGCAGAGCTGTAAAAAGCGCGTGAGATAGCTGTTGCCAAGCCGGAAGCGATGACGATAACCCCAAAGGTTTGAAGCTGGAACTCACCAACCATCACTATTTCCTGGGCAAATAACACACCTGCTAAAGGTGCGTTAAACTGAGCTGCTATGCCTGCTGCTGATCCGCAGGCTACCAGTACCTTGAGACGGTGGCTACCCATTTCAAAAAAACGACCAATGGAGGAACCTACGGCTCCTCCAATCTGGGCAACTGGTCCCTCGACACCCGCTGATCCGCCCGTACCAATGGAAATGGCGGATGTGAGGATCTTAACAAAAATCTGCCGCGTTCTAATCAATCCTCCTCGGATATGGACACTGATCAAAAATCGTGGCATACCATATCCATTGACTTCCCCGGGGTATTTCAGGGAAAAGGGAATAATGAGGAGAGCCCCAATCATCGGAATAACGGGGAGGAGCAAACTTGAATACTGGCATAACCAGGGGTAGAAGACTTCGAAACAGAAATAGTGGATCTCATGAAGAATGAATCTGAAAAAAACCGAAGCAAAACCTGCTCCAATTCCCACAAGGCAGGCCAATATCAATTCTATATTGGTAGAACCGACGCTAAGATTCCATTTTACCTTTTTTGATAAATAGCCTATCAGCTTTATATTCTTAAACCGGGATATATTGATCATAATCGATGGGAAATGAAAAAGAAGAAAAAAGGGCAGAATTCCAATCACCACAAAACTCGATGGTAGACAATCTCTTTCCGCTTAAGCAATACAAATAGATTTAGTTAAACCGCCATTTTCCCGTGAATACTTCACGAGCCGGACCTTCCATAATTACCTGGTTGCCTTTCCCCTGCCAGGAGAGCTTTAAATCACCACCTGTCAAATGATTGAGTATCGCAGTATCGGTCTTATTATTGAGTATCCCCGCCACGCATACGGCAGAAGCCCCTGTTCCACAGGCCCAGGTTTCTCCGGCACCTCTTTCCCACGTTCTTTGAATAATTTCATTTCGGGAAATAATCTGAACAAACTCAACATTGATTCTTCTGGGAAAGTAAGCAGAGTTTTCTATGATTGGCCCCCATTTCTCCACAGGGAAAGATTTAACATCATCTACAAAGGTTACAAAATGGGGATTTCCCAGGGATACGAGTGTGCCGTTTAGTTGAAACTCCCCAAAATCGAAGGATTGATTGATAACCTGTTCACCATTCAGGGTACTAGGGATTTTTTCCGCATTCAACTCCGGTTCACCCATTTGTACAATTACAGTTTCAATTTTGTTTTCGTTTCCGGCTTTAAGAACCAATTCTTTTATTCCTGCTCCCGTCTCAACAGTAATTGTATACTTGTCTACCAGTTTTCTCTCAAGTGCAAATTTTCCGACACAGCGGATGGCATTTCCACACATCTCTGATTCTGATCCGTCAGGATTGAACATAATCATTCTGATGTCAGCAACATCGCTGGGTGCAATCAATATCAAACCGTCCGATCCTACTCCAAAATGCCGATGGCTAATGGTTTTAGCAAGCTCTACCGGATTTTCCACAACTTCTTCAAAGAGGTTAATATATACATAATCATTTCCGGCACCTTCCATTTTTGTGAAATTAAGTGTTTTCATATACTCTGCAATAATAAATATTGGTCAATGTCTTTCTTTTTACGGTGGATGGATCAAATTAAGTTATTTATGATTAATGTTGCCATTGAAAGAATTGTAGAAGATATCTACCAAATAAACAATGTTACAACCGGTTATCGGATGAAATCTTATCAAAAAACTCAATTTACTGTACTTGCGTTTTTACTGATTATATCAGCAGCAAACCGGTTAAATGCGTTTGAATCACGCCAATTGACGGAAAACTCAACATCGAAAGTTTTTAAACACTGGAATACAGAAAAAAAAGAGATAACCGGATATACGATCCTGACATATGAACACGATTTAAAAAACCAGTTAATCAAAGAACACTCCAAAAATCAAAAAAAAGACAGAACTGTTTTTATGGAGAAAGAATTGTGGTTTACCTCTTCGGGAAAACTGATTCGTTATGAAGAGATAGATATTGCAGGTGAGTTAAAAACCATTAATATCCACAATGATGGGGAGATAAAAACCGAAGTGTGGGAAAAGGGAGAGCGAACAGACTTCAGCATGAAACCTCAACCCGGGCTGATACCTTTTGAAGTGATTACCTTGTATCTGCAGACTAAAGTACCCGTCTTACTGAAAGAAAGATCCATAAATTTCACCATCTATTTACCCATTGTAGCTATTGAACTTAAAAAAGAGGGACTTCCCACATCCTTCAGCGTTTTTGAAGTGTCAACAACGGTATCCAAAATTAACACGGAAAAAACCGTCCTGGGAAACAAAGAGGTTGTAACGGTTCAAGTCAGACCGACCTCCATTTTGTTAGCTGCACTATTACCCAAGGAAAAATCCGTTTTTGAATTCTCATTTCTCAAAGAAGCGCCACACGACTTGATAATGTTTAAGGAGGGGAAAACGCAGATTATCTTGGAAAGTGTTGAGTAACCAATCGTCTTGAACTTGCTTGTTTCAGGAGGCGAAACTTGTCCATGATCCTTTGCGGGTTTCGTATTGCAGAGCGTAATACAATTTTTCCAGAAAATCGTCCCTGCCCACATCGATCGCTCCCATACTCACCAAATGATTTGTCCTTACCTGACAGTCAATAAAATCAAATTTCCAGTCCACAAGCCTTTGTGTAAGATTTACCAAGGCAGCTTTAGAGGCATCGGGTTTATGACTGAACATGGACTCACCAAAAAAAGCATGCCCCAGTGAAATCCCGTATAATCCACCCACAAGCCGGTTTTCAGAATACGTTTCAACCGAATGCGCATAACCCAACCTATGGAGATGATAGTAGGCTTCAATCATCTCATTTGTAATCCAGGTGCCATCCTGACCATTTCTCTCAACTTGACTGCAATTGCAGATAACGCCCAGAAAATCGGTATCAAATCGATACTCATATTTATTACTTCTCAATACCCTGTTTAGGCTTTTGGAGGTGTGAATCCCGGTTGGAACCAGAATTAGCCTTGGATCAGGGGACCACCAAAGAATGGGTTGCCCATGGGAATACCAGGGAAAAATTCCCATGCTGTATGCAAGTAGCAATCGTTCCGAAGACAAATCGCCACCGACTGCCAGCAATCCTTCCGGATCAGCCAGGGTAGGGTCAGGAAAAATTAAATCTTTTGTAAGTCTATAAACAGTCATGGGAAAAATTAGGAAGTATTGAACGTAAATCAGTCTGATGAATTAACCCTGATTCTATTATTTACCATAATGGATGGATAGATCAATGGCGAGGCGCAATGACAGGTGTAATTGCAGCCGAATAATCAATGTTTGTTCGACTGCAATTTGATTTCAAGGGGAGAATATTAAAAGCAACCAATCGGGTTCCCCTTAGCCTGACGACTAAGGGGATGGTTGGTTATCCAATTAACTGTAGTACGTTGGTAGGCAATTGATTGGATTGAGCTAACATTGCTGTTGCTGCCTCTGACATAATCTGATTCTTTGTGTATTCAGCCATTTCCTTGGCCATATCCACATCACGAATTATCGATTCTGAAGAGATCAGATTCTCATTCGCTATTCTCAGATTAGACAGATTTGCTTCCAGGGTATTCTTCTGGAAAGCACCCAGTGAACCCCTCAGTGAAGTAATCTGGTTGATTGCTTCATCAACCATCTTCAGTGAATCCTGGGCTCCTGTAAAAGTTGTAACATCCAAGTCAGAAAGGTTTTCGAAACCAGATTGATTGGCAATCCCACGGGAAAGGTTTTCTGTCCCGGTATTTTCTACGGAAATTCCAACAGTCTGGTTTTGATTTGCTCCAACCTGAAACTTCATTGAGTTCTGAGCAACAAAGACTCGTCCCACCGAAAGTCCATCTTCAGTGATTTCAGGTCTGGGTGGCTCTTCAACTCCGGTTTCTTCAACTTCAATATCCGCAACTTCACAGGCAGGTGGTAGCTGCATTTTCTTACCATCACCATAGTAACGAATACTGAGTCCATCGACGCATTTGGCACCCTTGACGCCGGTCAGAATCTGCCCGTTACCAATGGCGGATTCTCCGTTAATGGTACCTTTAACATCAAGACCATTTTCGGACAGATTGATGGCACCGGCAACCTTGCTCAAGACGCCTGCTGTGCTACTTGAAACCTGGAATCCGTAATCAGAACCGTACTTCCTGTGATTGATTTCGATTGTCCCTGTATCACTCAGGCGGATATCGAGATCAAGACCCTTACGATCAATTTCTGATCGCAAATTTTGCACAGTTGTATCGGCTGTGTCATCGGCGTTAGATTTATAGGTTGCCATTCTACCGTTTTCGATGACCGTTAATTCTTCACCGGCTTTGATGATCTCGTTTGTCAGAGCCGTGGTTCCGTACACATTGGCTTTAGTAGCCGCCTGTGTAATTTTGACATCGAAACCAGTCTCACGAGAATCTCCCGTTGCCAGTGTAGCACCAACGAATTCCAGATCTTCCCCGGTGGTTGTTCCGGAGGCTCCCCTTGATCCATCCAGAATCTTCTTGTTACCGAATTGGGCTTGACTTGAAATTCGATCGATAGTTGCCAGGGCATTATCGATCTCCCTTTGATCAGCCTGCAGCATGACTTCGTCATTAACTCCTTCATTTGAAGCATGAATTGCTAACTGACGGATACTTACCAACAGGTTATTAATTTCAGCCATATTTGCTTCGGCTGTTTGAATCATGGAAACTGCTGTTTCCGAGTTGTCTATTGCCTGGTTCAAACCGGCAATTTGCGCCCTCATCTGTTCAGAAATAACAAGCTGGGCAGGCCCTTCAGAAGCCCTGTTTATCTTCAATCCCGAAGATAACTTTTCTAGGGTTCTGGCAAGATTGGTCTGATTTGCTTGTAAGTTTCTGTGAGAGTTGATGGCACTTGTATTGTGATTAATTCGCAAACTCATAATCTACCTCCTTGTAGTGGTTTACTTAAGAGTTGCAAGGTCTTAACCCTGCGTCCTTGCAGGACATATACAAAATTAGTCCATTTTCTCTGACTTATATCTCTCAAAGTCAAATTCGAACATTTGAAAACAGGGATTTAGACAGTTACCCCGCAGCAGCTAACAGCTAACACACCGATAGGGGATGCAGGTTCTTATAAAATAGTCTCATAATCCTACTGACAATTTTATTCCTGTCAACACTCCTCCCTGTTTACTCGACGATTTGATATGCGATCATAAGGGTCTCATACATCGCCTCCATTTCAAATGTTTTCATGTTTCCTGAAACAACCGCTCGTTGGCTACTAAGCGATTAACTGCAGAACATTTTCAGGAATCTGGTTTGCTTGAGCCAACATTGCATTTGATGATTGTGACATGATCTGGTTACGCGTAAAACTTGCCATCTCTTTAGCCATATCCGTATCACGAATGATGGATTCGGAAGATATCAAATTCTCGTTTGCAATCCTGATATTGGAAAGGTTGCTTTCCAGGGTATTCTTTTGAAATGCCCCCAGTTCGCCGCGATTTTCCAATACTTTGTCAATGGCTGCATCAACAAGCATCAGGGTATCCTGAGCTCCTTGATGAGTCGTCAAATCAACATCTGCAAGATTTTCAAATCCGGAATAATTCGGAAGATTCATCGATAAATATTCCGGGTTTAGGTTTTTGATAGACAGTCCAACTGTCTGGTATTTATTTCCACCTATGTGAAACTTCGTACCATTTTGGGTTACGTAAACTCGACCGATGGAAACACCATCCTCTGGCATATTGTCATTGGTTACTTTCTCCGGGCCTGCCTCAACTCCCTCTTCGGTTGTCAAGTCGTTTACTTCACAAAGGGGTGGTAAAAATCCCTCTTTACCATCACCATAGTACCGAATTGATAAGCCATCGATACACTTGGCGCCTTTTACGCCGGTCAAAACCTGTCCTAAACCGGTAGTAGATTCACCATTGATGGTACCCTTTATGTCCAACCCTAATTTTGCGACTTCTACGTTTCCTGCTTCTTTGCTTAAGATTCCAGCACTGGTGCTAGAAACCTGGAATCGATGTTCGGAACCGTAATCCCTATGGATTACATTCACCCTTCCACCAGCATCAAGACTTACATCAAGTTTTAATCCCTGACGGTTGATCTCTGCCTGCAGGTTTTTTACGACCGTATCCGAAGTATCGTCCCTATTACTCGTATATTCGGCCAATTTACCATTTTCTATAACAGTCAGAGTTTCACCCGCATTGATGTTCTCTTGCGTAAGTGCTGCTGTACCGGTAACTTCGGTTCTTGTTGCCAACTGGGTCAACTTCACATCGAAACCGTCTTCACGAGAGTCTCCTGTTGACAAAGAAGCACCAACAAACTCCAGATTATTACCAGTGGTTGCTCCAGTAGTTTCCATGGAACCATCAAGCAATTTACGATTCCCAAACTGTGCTTGTTTGGAAATGCTGTGGATCGTGCCCAAGATATTATCAACCTCGGCCTGATCCGCTTGCAAGGCGGCTGAGTCGTTCGTTCCTTCATTTGCAGCATGAATGGCTAACTGCCTCATCCTGTTTAGAAGGTTTGCGACTTCAGACATATTTGCGTCGGTCGTTTGAATCATGGATACTGCTGTTTCCGAGTTGTCAATAGCTTGATTTAATCCGACAATCTGAGATCGCATGTGTTCCGATATCATGAAGGCTGCCGGACCCTCGGATGCTCTATTGATTTTTACCCCGGAAGACAACTTCTCCAGATTCCTAGCCAAACTCGTATGGTTTGTCTGTAACGCCCGATGCGCATTTAACGCCTGGATGTTATGGTTTACTCGAAAAGTCAAAATCCACCTCCCTGTAGATTATACTTTCTACACTTTGGGTTTAATTACATTAAAAGAGACAGAATCAACACCTTTGAATTGGAATTGTGCCATTAAAACTGTTTTCCACTTCTGTTTAATCCACCGTTCCTTTTAATCGTTGATTCATATTCAAAAACCGATAAGACTTATCTTTTCGGTCATATTTAGAAAACAACCACACAGGTCATTTCCTTACTTCAACTACCCCAATAGTTTTAATACATTTTGAGGCAGTTGATTCGCCTGAGCCAACATCGCGGTCGCAGATTGTGTCATAATCTGGTTCCTTGTAAATGAGGCCATCTCCTTGGCCATATCCACATCACGAATGACGGACTCAGAAGAGATCAGGTTTTCATTTGCAATACGTATATTGGATAAGTTGGCTTCCAGCGTGTTCTTCTGGAATGCGCCAAGATTACCCCTTGCAGAAGAAATTTCATTGATGGCAGCATCAATCATTTTTAATGCGTCCTGCGCACCTTGAAAATTCCGCACATCAACATCATTCAGACTTTTATAATCAGTTTTGTTTACAACACCTCTTGCCAGATTTTCAGGATTGGCGCTGGTGACAGAAATACCAACTGTTTGATCTTTGTTACCACCAACCTGAAACTTCATGGAGTTCTGAGAAACAAAAACGCGTCCCACAGCAATTCCATCTTCGGTCATCTCAAGTGGCGGTTTTTCTGCCATCGGTTCCTCAACCATGAGATCTGCGACCTGGCACCCGGGATCAATCAGTTTACCACCGGCATCACCGGTATAACGTATAGCCAAACCATCAACACATTTGGCACCTTCAACACCGGTAAGGATTTGCCCTTTTCCCACTGCTGATTCACCATTGATGGTTCCCTTGATGTTTTTTCCAGCTTCGGCAATACTGATCTGTCCGCCATCTTTACTCAACACACCGGCAGTTGAACTCATCACCTGAAAACTGTAGTCGGAGCCATATTCCCTGTGGCGAACTTCAACATTTCCGGTTTCTGTTATGTTAACATCAACATTCAGACCTTTCCTGGCAATTTCCGATCTCAAGTTCTGGATCATGGTATCTGCTGTGTCGTCTGCATTAGACGTATACACTGCCATTTTTCCATTTTCGATAACCGTCAAACTCTCACCAGCCTTGATAATTTCATCTGTCAACGCTGTTGCCCCGGAGACATTCGCTTGGGTAGCCAGTTCGGTTACCTTGACTTCAAAACCGTGCTCACGAGAATCACCCGTTGTCAGGGTTGCTCCCACAAACTCAAGGTTATCACCTGTTGTTACGCCTGAAGCACCCCTGGACCCGTCAAGCAGTCGTTTCTGACCAAACTGGGACTGGTTTGCTATTCTATTGATCGTAAAGAGAGCGTTCTCAATTTCCTTCTGATCAGCTTCGAGCATCACCTCGTCATTTACTCCTTCGTTAGAGGCGTGGATTGCCAATTGCCTCATGGAGACCAGTAAGTTTGCAATTTCACTCATATTTGCCTCAGTAGTTTGCACTAATGATATGGCTGTTTCCGAGTTATCTATTGCCTGTGTCAAACCGGCGATCTGAGCTCTCATCTGCTCAGAAATGACAAGAGATGCAGGGCCTTCAGAAGCCCTGTTTATCTTCAATCCTGAAGATAACTTTTCCAATGTCTTACCCATCGCAGCCTGGTTTGCTTCCAGGTTACGGTGTGAGTTAATGGCACTGGGGTTATGATTTATTCTCAAGCTCATAACATCCTCCCTAATGTATTACTAGTGAACATCCTTGTTCACCCTGTTGGAAAATTGTTTAAGTTCCCGAATGAAACTTAAACGTCTGACAAAACCTTGAAATCACATTTTACTTCCATGCAGTTACTTTCATTACGGTTACCGGCGTCAGCATTGACTTCAGCTGTGTAACCATATCCTTAGCCTTATCTTTTGAGAGGTATATCATATCGTCCTCTGCAGATTGAGGGCTAATTGTCGAGCGTAGTAACTCAACCGCTCGATCAACGTAGATTTTTTCCTTCCATTTTAACTCATCTATCAAAAAGTCAAGATAGGTCATAGACCAGATGATCAGATGAATCGAATCTTGACATTCAAGCTCCGTATTACCTTTGATAGCTCCCAGATCTGAAAAACCGCTATTGTTGTTGACACCTGCTGCCAGTATATCAAGGGTAATTGACGGAATACTTAAGATCTCCATTTTGTGTTCCGAAGCATCCAAAGGGACAAGGATTCCATTCTGTTTGACATGGACATAGCCGATAATCTGCCCCGGGTAGTCGATCAATCCATCGTAATAAATAATCAGTCCATCTGTTTTTTTATTGCCTTTGTTTCCAATGAGAAAGCCTCCGTCACCATGGGCTTTTTCCGATCCTATGGTTCCCTCAATGTCCATGCCCGGATCAGCTTCTTTGTATTCACCCGGCACAGTCGATATTAGATTTGTATGGTGGCTCATCCCCTGAAAATTTGAGCGGGAACCTAACTGATTGTGCCTCAAAAAGAGGTGATTGTCCTTTGTTCGGTAAACACTGATATCAATGCCATTATCCAGTAAACACTGCTGAAGATTCTCAACAAACTTTTCTGGAACCTCATTTTCCTTAATTCTGTATCTTGCTTCCCTGACTCCGCTGGTTATTGAAATGATGCTTTCATTACGGAGATTGGATTCACTCACCATTCCTGAACCGACCAAGATACCTGGTTTGGCAGATTGATAAATGGTTATTGGGTACCCGGGCATTTCTGAAGATAAAACCCGAGCTGATCCTCTAATAAAACGAATATGATCATCGGAAGTCTCTCCTTTGACGCCACTGTCGCCATTCAGCAACTTTTTCCCCTGGAAACTGGCTGTTTCTGTTGTTACTTTGATACAAGATAATCGATCCGACAGAAAATTATTAATCACTGACGATGGCACTCGTGCCCAATTTGAACGATTACGGTCTTTTTCAAGAAACTCTTTCATTTCCTGCAACCAAGATTTTAGTTTTTCTATATTAATTCTGGCTGTTTGTAACATGGAAACCGAGGCTTCCAGTTTCCCAATCACGGAAAAACGCCCCTGGTTTACCGGTGAAACATAGTCTTTCTGAAGAATTGGATCACCTCTACTCAAACTCAAAGCTGATTCAACCCTTCGACTGAATTCAATTATTCTTAAATCCAGACCATTTTGATTGCCGTAGTTTTTCATAGCAACACCTGTGTTCATACAGTTTTGCAAGTTCCAATCAGAATTTCAGCCATTACAAAATTCTCAATCGATTTGCCTTTGTTGAGACATTGATAAAATATTTTTCTAAAGCCCAATTTACTGTAGCAAAGCCAGAACATTGTTCGGAGTCTGGTTTGCCTGAGCCAGCATCGCTGTTGCTGCCTGGGTCATGATCTGGTATTTGGTGAATTCGGACATCTCTGACGCCATATCCGTATC
>Ga0180009_10000180_pt1 | contig 97970 bp, 79 predicted proteins | sample OS_PC_MetaG_FD_123537 | JGI IMG/M metagenome (GOLD analysis project Ga0180009, IMG submission 123537) | Groundwater microbial communities from the Aspo Hard Rock Laboratory (HRL) deep subsurface site, Sweden - OS_PC_MetaG | ecosystem: Environmental > Aquatic > Deep subsurface > Groundwater... | reverse complement strand
GTTAAAAAACGTCCTCTTTTTTTATAATCAAAGCCAAAACGTTTCTTTATGCCAATCAACCAAAAAATAAAGCTGTATTGATTTACCAAAGACAAATCAACCACTAAATCAAATTTATGTGCCCGCAATGTATTTAAGGCCTTAAAGAAGGCCTTAACATACCGGATATATGACTTTCTTCTTATCTTTTTAAAATCTCCCCGTGTGTAAAAAAATAATTTATTTATCGTCGGGTTTTCCGTTAAAAGGGCCTCAACTTCTCGATTGCATAAATATCCAATAAAACTATCCGGATATCTTTGTTTTAAGGCCCGCACCACTGGCGTGCTAAACAATACATCCCCTACTCCAAAAGGATTTACAACTAAAATTTTATCCATTATTATTTTAAAATTAATTTCAATACTTAATTACTTTCCTTGCTTACATCAAAGATTTTTAATAATTGCCTTAATATCCACGTGTTTGTTCACCAGATCAATTACCAGATTAGTCTTTGTTTTATCTTGCGGTCTTATCTTTACAGTTAAATCGTAGATACGGGAAGCGGCTTTATAGGTATCATCTTCTACTAAAAGCACAGGGATATCTGTGCACTTTATAAGCTTCATCACCGATGAATGCGGATAAATACCGCCGGTTAAAACCAATCCGGAAACCGAAGGACCATTATCCCCATAAATTAAATGCATGCTCACTGCGGTAAGAATAATATCTTCCCGATCGCCCGGGGTAATGACAAGACTTTTATCGTCAATATAATTCAAGGCATCATGCGGCTCCATCGCCCCGACCACGGTTTTTTCTACTGGATTTTCGAGAAATGCCGCTCCATGCAATATCTTTGCGCCTATTTCATCTTGAATTTGTCCAATTGTCGGCTTACTTAATATCGGTTCATACGGAATCACCCCGAGCACCCTGATCCCACTTCTTTTGAGGCCTTTTCTGACCAGTGTATCTACTTTTTGAAATTTTTCGGGCAATACCTTATTTATAACAACTCCGATAATCTCTACGCCCTCTTTATCAAAAAGTGCCTTGTTCAGCAATATCTCATCAATGGGCCGGCCAATACCACCAGAAGAAATCAAAATGGCCTTAGCCTTCAACAAATGAGCAACATTGGCATTAGATAAATCAAACACCGAACCCACTCCGGCATGACCTGTGCCTTCAATAATTACTAAATCATTACTTTTGGCAATATGATTAAATGACTTCTTTATCTGTTTGGTCAACTCTGTTTTTTTGGGGTTCCTGATATATTTTTCTGTATAGCCTCGTTCGACAGCAATCGGACTCATATCTTTTAAAGTCGCCTTCATATTGCATACGTGTTCGATGAGCACAGAATCCTCATCTATTTTATAGCCTGCTTCTATAAGGTAACGTTGGCCTACCGGTTTAATAAACCCAATATTCTTAAATATCTTTTTTAAACAATAAATGAGCCCCAGACTTACCGTTGTCTTACCGTCATTTTGCTGTGTAGCGGCAATAAAAAATCTTTTACTCATCATCGTTGCGCCCTCATCTTCTTTATATAATTAAGACAATAATCGTCCTGATTTAGAATTACTTTCATGGCCGAAACCGCATTAGACATCATCTCATCAATGGGATCAATAATAACCGCATCAATTCCCAAGCTCATAACAGAGCCTAAGAATGAGGCATTAATAATACTACGCTTGGGCAGTCCAAAACTGACATTGCTTAAGCCGCATATAACTTTTAACTGCATCTTTTTTACTTGTTTAAGGGTCTCTAGAAAAATAACGGCCTGGTCTTGTTGCGTACTCAATGGCTGGACCAAAAGGTCAAAATAAACAGCATCTTGAGGGATTTCGTATGCCTTAAGACATTCACATATATTTTCAATAATATCAATCCGCTGCTCTTTAGTTTTTGGTACCCCTTTTTCATCCATAGTCAATGCAATTACATTCGCATTATATTTTTTCACCAACGGTAAAATGGATTTAATTTTATCAGGTTCAAGTGTAATCGAATTTATAAAAACTTTCTCTTTGTCTTTTAATAATGACAGCCCTTTTTCGATTGCCGCCGGGTTCGGGCTATCCAAACAAAACGGCGTATCTGCTACCTGCCGGATATTTTTCAGTAACCACGCTAAATCATTAAGCTCATTGTCTAAGCTCGTAGCACAGTTTACATCTAGATAATGGGCTCCGGCATCGACTTGTATTTTAGCTTCCTGCTTTATAAACTCACTATCTTTTGTGGCAATGGCTGCTGCGATTTTCTTACGTGAGCTGTTTAGGCGTTCTCCAATAATAATCATTATAATCTCCTGAAAAATTAAAACCAAAGAGTTAAGATAATAGATAAAAGACCTAAAAAAATTTAAAAGGTCTTCAACCCTAGGCTTCCAATCTGCGGTCTACCCCGTTAGAGAAAACCACTGACTTTACTCGGTGGCCTACTGATTTCCCAGCCGACGTTGGTTTGCTACGCAAGAGACCGAAGGTCTTGCGGGATTTAATGCCACCGTCAGCGCAAACCGTTAGAGAAGAAAGTTCTCTAACGGGGTCTATATTATTTGTTTATCATATGTTGACTCTATGCTTTTGACGATATTTGTAAGTATTAAATTCGCCGGCGTGGGCAAGTTAAAACTTTTTGCCTGACGAATAATGGCTCCATTTATATCGTCAATTTCTGTCTTCTTCTTTTTTAATACATCCTGGAGCATCGAAGAAATATTCCCGGAGGTAGCCCGGCATACAGATTCAACCTTTTGGATGGGGTCATCATATATAAGTTTTATTCTCTTTCTCTTGGCAACCCGAACCGCCTCGGAAACAGCCATCGCCAGGATATCTTTAGTCCCGGCCAATTCAATTAAACGACCATTGTGTAAACGGGTAATTGCCGTTTGGGCATTTATCCCCACATTAATGATTAATTTACTCCAAATCAAACTATTAATGTCCTTAGAAAGACGGGTAGTAAAACCGGATTTATTGAAGATTTCCCTGATCTGACGCATCGCTACCGTAAGCTTCCCGTCCATCTTACCAATTACAGTATCGCCGGATCCGGCATGACGGATATGCCCATCGGCCAATAACGTTGCTCCGTGAGAGGTCACCCCGCCTAAAACCTTATCGCGACCGATAATGTCTCCAATCGCCTCAATATTACCAAACCCGTTCTGGAGGGTAAGCACATTACTGCCTGGATGTAATAAGGGGTTAACTGATTTTGCTGCGGCTTCTGTATCGTACGATTTCACACAGATTATGATTAAATCGCTGCTGCCAATATCTTCGGCCTTGGCGGTGATGTTAATTTTTACTTTAAAATTTTTATGTAGCCCCTCAACCGATATGCCGGAATCTTTTATTTTTTTCGCACGGTGTGGATTCTTATCTAAAATCCAAACCTCACACTGTTTTTGCTTGGCTAAAAATGCCGCAAATAAACACCCAATCGCCCCTGGTCCAACAATAGCAATCTTTTTCATTAGCTTATGCCTCTTAGTCAATAGTCCACGGTCTACGGCCAACAGCGAATTTTAACATCCGGTTGCCCATAAACCGTGGACCATAAACACCCAAATATATTCTTAGATTAAATATTTATTTTTTTGCCCTTGTTTTTTCTAGAAAATTCTGCATGGAACGGGCCGCAATATCTTTACACCCGATTCCAAATGCTAACGCCAGGGCTAGTCCCATCGAACCCAAAATTATAGTGATAAATTGAGAAAGGACGGTAATGCCAATCCGCAACTGCTCTAAAGCAATAATGATGGCAAAAATCACAATTACGGTATGGGTAAGCATTCCCATTCCCTTGGCATGAGTAAGACCAGCATTTTTAGCTGTAGTCTCGACAACTTTTCTGACAAAAACAGCCAGTAACGCACCAATAACTAAAACAATCACAGCCGCCAGGACATTCGGTATATACAACACAATTTTATCCATTAATTGAGCAACTGTAGTCAGGCCCAGGACATTGGCTGTAACCATAATCACAATCAGCATAAGCAACCAATAAACAATCAACGCAATCAAGTCCGATAGGCTGTATTTTATTTCACCTTTTGATAGAAACTTAGCAATCCCAGCGCGTTCGGAAAGCTTATCCAGTTTCAGGGCTTTTAAAATGCGGGAAACCAAACCACGTACAGTCTTGGCAATAATCCATCCCACTACAACTACAATCAACGCCACCATACTCAAAGAAACAAAACTAATAATTTTCTCCAGCATCTCCCTTACCGGATCAAACAACAAAGTCTCCATTGCCACCTCCTTCTGTTAATGGTTAACGATCTAACTCCTTCAACTCCTTTTTGTCCATAGTAAAAGTATGTTCTATTGCCGGGAACTTTCCTTCTCGTACCTCTTGTATATAGCTATCCAAGGCCTTACTCATTTGAGTTGATAAATTAACATACTGTTTTACAAATTTAGGTAAAAACCGTACATATAATCCAAGCATATCGTGTGTAACCAACACTTGCCCATCGCATTCAGATCCGGCGCCAATGCCGATAGTCGGAATCGTCAATTGTTTGGTAATGCGTTCGGCTAACTTATCCGGCACACACTCAAGAACAATGCTAAAACATCCTGCTTGCTCAAGATCAGCCGCCTGTTTTAAAATCTTCTGGGCCAAACCAGCGCTCCTGCCCTGTACCTTTAAACCGCCAAGCATGGTTGCTGTCTGCGGAGTAAGACCCAGATGCCCCATTACCGGAATCCCGGCGCTAATGGTTGCCTTAACCATCTTAATTACCTCTGCGTTCCCTCCTTCCATTTTTACTGCATCTGCCCCTGCTTCTTTTACAAATCTGCCTGCGTTAAGGATAGTTTCTTGAACGCTCACATTAAAAGACATAAAGGGCATATCCCCGACCAAAAAAGCGTATTTTGTACCCCTTTTCACGGCCTTGGCATGATGGATCATCTCATCCATGGTTACCGGTATCGTAGAATCATAGCCCAATACTACATTACCGACTGAGTCCCCGACTAAAATCATGTCAATGCCTGCATTATCAATAATACAGGCAGTCGGGAAATCATAAGCAGTAAGCATCGTAATTTTACGACCTTCCTGCTTCATTTTTAAGAAATCAGGTATAACAATCTTCTTTCTTTCCATAAATTTACCTTAAATATTAGTATAGCAAATATTGACCAATATATCAATTAATTACTTACATTATAGACAAATGCGGTAAACCCGTCTGGTTTCAACAATCAAAGCATTTTTTCTAACGCCTGTTGGCCCGATATCCCACAACAGATCCCTAGTTTTTCTGCGGCAGGACTAAGACCTAATACGGGCTTACTAAGAAGTTCTTCTATAGTTGTTACCCCGCTGACGATACACGCGACATCATTAAGCTTCTTGGCCGTAGCCAGATCGAGATAACCACACATAACAAAGCCCTTGGGGGCCACCGCTAATATAAGATTTGCATTCGGCAGATTTATCTGGTAGGCATCTATTTCTATATCTTTAATAAGAATGGTGTTATGGACGAAAGTATCCATAATCAATTACTTTTATTTATTATCCTGTATTTTTCTAAGCCTTTAAATATGAATCGCAATAGATGGTTTTATTTAAAAGAATCTCAGCCGTAAACATAGCATTCATCACTTCTTTATCCATAGGATCCATAATCGCACCATCCAGACCACAGGCCATGGACATAACAAGATATATGGCATTAATCAGATTCCTGTTTTTTGTCCCTTGCGAAACATTGGAAAGCCCTAAAATTACCTGGGGGGCGGGGCTGGAGAGAGTTTTAATTGTCTTTATCGCCTCTAAGGTTTCTTTTACCTGGGCCTGGGTAACATTAACCGGCAAGATTAAAGGGTCAAGGAACAGGTTTTCCTGAGGTATCCCCTGTTCCATACAAGCGGCAATAATCTGTAAGGCCAGTTCAGATTTGGCTTGGGCATCAGAAGGGATCCCTTTCTCATTCATGGTCAGACCGATAACCGAACAATTATACTTAGCAGCTAAAGGCAATATGCTATCCAACTTTTCCTTTTGGGCGGTTGTGGAATTAATCATGGTCTTATTCTTGGCCGCTGAAATACCGGCTTCGAGCACGGCAACCTTTGGACTATCTATAACTAAAGGCACATCCGTTATTTCTTGAATAACATTAACCAACCACACAATATCTTGCTCGGGCTTCATCGTCGAAGGCCCGGTATTGACATCAAGCATATGGGCGCCGGATTTTACCTGCAGCTTTGCTAAATCTTGAATGATCTTTTTGTCTTTTTTTTGAATTGCACTCGCTACATCCTTAAACAATCCATTTATTCTTTCTCCGATAACTAACACTATTTACCTCCTTGCTTCATCAAAGATTTAATCATTTTTCCTGTGGCCTCGATTGCCCTGGGGTGTCGCATTACTAATACATCCGCACCCGCTAATAAAAGTGATACGGCCGTAATTGTTTCCCACATCGGCCCTCTTTGTTTTTCATCGCCCCAGCTAGGCACCTGCTCGGCTTTTGTCTTTGCTTCCTTAGAACGCCACGCTTCTTGACCAGGAAAGACGATAAACGGCATCCCGAGCATTCTATCCCCGCCTAAAGCTCCAATCCGGGCCCTTTCCATAATCGAATAACAATATTCAAGCCCATAGCCAAGGCCGCCGGTGGTGGGATCGATTATAATCTTATCCAAGCTAAACTGTAAATCAGAAATCAATACATTTACCTGTTTAGCGATATTAATATCAATCGGAGACTCCGCAATTACAGAATGTCCATCCGCCGAAGCGCAGGCAACGATTGTCTTGTAATTATCCTGGGTTGCCTTACCTAAGAGAACATTTTCTCCTTTAGCCGCCTCAGAAATCGCCGGTATGATCTCATTATCTTTTTCATCATTGCCACAGCCAATAATGACAAGCGGCAAGCTTGTAGCCGCTAATACATCCTTTACCACCTTTGCACAATCAGCAGCTTTAGTATCTTTGTTATCCGGATGCGCGCCTGCAAACTTAAGACATATTAAATCCACGCCGCATTCCTTCTCATATTTTCTGGCCCATTTACCTGGATCATCCAATACATCTTTAAACGGGCTTATCAATGCCTCGGGCCAATCATCCGGCGCCATATCTTGAATCTCGCCGGCGATAACCGGCGCATAGGGCATTTTACCCTCAAAGTGCAAAAAAGGTAAAGTTTCTTCTCCCCCCACACAAATCTTTTTTATGCGCGAGCCACCTTCTTGTTTTGTCGCTCCGATCGTAAATACCCCAACCTTACTCATCCATTTCTCTTTAACCAATTCCACGCTTATCACTCCTTCTTCAAATGTTATTCATCAACAACTTGCTAACGGTGGGAAACTTCTCTAAATCTGTATGCGGTAAAAATAAGGCCTTTGTATATTCGTCCATAAACGAACTATCAACGCTCAGCTCGAAATAGGTCATCTTCTTAGCAACCTCATTAATCCTGGTCAGTGCCTCATAGTACAAAAGGGCCAAACGCGCTCCGGCCAAAGAACTATTCCCGATAAATATAAACTTCTGCCGCGCTAAATCCGGCAAAAGACCAATAAAGATGGCATTTTCAATATCCAGATAATTCCCGAACCCGCCGGCAATATAAATATGTTTTATTTTTTTAAAATCTAACCCCATATTTCTCACCAAAACCGAAGTTGCCGCGTAAATAGCAGCTTTGGAACGAATTAAATTTTCGATGTCGGTTTCGGTAATAACAATATCTTTACCCGTGCCACTTTCAGGGGCCCTGACTAAAACATACTCATACCCAAATTCTCCCTGACGCAAACGAGGATACTGTCTTTCTTTAAATTTCCCTGCTTTATCAACAAGGCCCAATTTCAAAAAACAAGCCAAGATATCTATCAACCCCGAACCACAGATGCCTTTGGGCGCAATATCACCGATTGTTTTAAAAGAAAAATCTGTTTTATTATCGTCACAACCTACTTTCTGGATCGCCCCCCTTACTGCCCGCATTCCGCAACGAATGCCACTGCCTTCAAATGCCGGACCCGCACTGGAAGCACAAGAAACCAGCCAATCCTGGTTGCCGAGGGCTATCTCTCCGTTAGTCCCGACATCAATAAAGAGTGATAAATCTTTTTTATGCGAAATCCCGCTGGCCACGACACCGGCGGTTATATCGCCTCCGACATAACTGGAAACCCCCGGCAAACAAAGCAAAAGTCCGCGCGGATTAATTTTTATGTTGGCCTCAATCGCCCTGATCACCGGTATAAAATTTGCCGTAGGCACATAGGGTTCGCGCCGTAAATAAGTAGGATCAATATCTAGTAAAAGATGGGTCATGGTCATATTGCCTGCACACATAACTGCTGTTACCTTGCTCAATTTAATGTTATGGGTTCTTATTAATGACACTATCAACTCATTAATATTTTCCACAACTAACGAATGCAATTTTTCAAGACCGTGTCGTTGGGTTGCATAGATGATGCGCGAAATTACATCTGCGCCAAAATTTGCCTGTTTATTATAGGTGGCCTGGGTGCCAATAACCTTTCCCGTATTTAAATCCACAAGCTCGGCAACAACAGTAGTTGTGCCCACATCAACTGCTATCCCATAATTCTCACCTGAGGTATCCCCTGGTTCAATCAATACCACCTCGGTTGTATCGTTACGTTTTCCCAATAACACCGTAATCTGCCAATTAGCATCACGTAATAATTTTCCCATCCTTTTTAAATTGGCTAAACCTGTCTGCATAATCAGTATCGGCCATTTACGCCGTATTTGTCGAAAAACCCGCTGCAGATCGCTAATATTATCTTTAAGCGTCGGTGGATTAAGTTTTAAAAATATCTTTGTCGCCAATGGACTGTGTTCAAAAACCTTAGCTTCTTTGAGTATGTCCGGGGATAAAACCTCTTCGGCCTTAGAATAAATTCCGAAAAGTTGTATCTCCTTTTCCGACTCAGTCAGCGGAATGATTTCATCTAAACACACCTGGGCTGGGATTTCTACTTCGAGATCACCTAAAACTTGGGTCTTACAGGCCAAAACATACCCTTGCTGTATTTCTTCCCGAGACAGTAAGGCCGTGGGTGCAGTTTTAATCTCACCTTTTCTTATAATCACCTTGCATTTTCCGCAGACCCCTTCACTGGCACAGTCTGAATTAATACTCAAACCCGCAGCTTGAATAATAGCGAGCAGATTAGTTGTTTTTCCTACTTCAATTATTTTGTTATCGGGATAAAAAATTATCTTCATTTACCTGTTGCGTTTTACCTAATTTCTTTAAAAAAGCCGGAATCCCAGAAGACTCGCGCGGCCCCACAATCACCTTCCAGCCTGATTCTTCTTCCAGCTTGCCACTTAACACCGAAACATAACCGGGGATGATTATATTCTTATGCTTTAATTTTGCTTCCATATCTGTTTTCTTTAAGGCCGCGGTTATCTTCTCAACCGTAAGCTTCTCTGCGGCCCAGGCCGTTAGTACCGAGGTGCCTTCTGTATCGATAACCAGAATGCGGCTGGGAACGCGGCTTGTCTCTACATCGCCTTCTACCGTAAAATAGGTCAAGGAAAAATTGGTTGTTACCAATAGCGGAGAATTTTCATCTACGTTGCCCACATCATAAACCTTGGCCTCAACCTGAATCGGCTTTTGCGGATCAGTATAGATATTCTGCCTTAATGTTAATAGTGGCAAAATCTGCCAATTCTCAACATTCCTTAAGACGACAATCGAGCCATATTTACACATATAAGTTGCCGCCTGGCAGGCCTCTGCATAAACATCTTCGCTATCGGTAAAAACAATGCCCGGACAGCCAAAGTCCCGATCATTTTTTTTCAAGGCCAGACGCCTAATTTGGGTTAAATTAACCAGAGTATCATCTATCTCTTTTTGTTTTATACTAAGGACAATATCATTCAGCTTCGCCTGATTTGCTTTTTTAGTTAACTGCGATAACTCATCTAAATCAGCGGCTTCAATCGTTAATGCGGCATTATTGGCCTTGGCTACTTTTAAAAGTTGATCGACATTATCCTTAGTTGCCTTATAGATAAGCGGATGATTATTTTTACAAAGTGGTAAAACCTCATTTAAAATCGCCGTATCAGTGCAGCCCAGAACCAAGATTAAATCTTTGGCCAGTACTTTGGATGCACATTCTTTGTACTTAGCCTTGTCTTTCGAAACACAGTTTAAAAACACAAGCTCAACCCTTAGATTTTGTCCTACCCGCTCAAAACACAACCCTTTAATCTTTTCCAGACGTTTTTCGAATTCTTGAGCCGGTAAATTATCATCCAATTGTATGGCCATTGCCGTTTGATGGTAAAACGTCTTTTCATGCCGAAACATCACAAGTTCACCACCCAGCTCTACTGAATTCTCTTTGGCGCCTAATGTGACTAAACGCATCGGCGGCGCCGCGGATTGTTCAAGCGCCTGTTTTGCTTGTTCTGTTATATAGGGACATATGGCAAGCTCTACCTTTTTAGCCGCAATCTGCATCGCAAAAGCAAGACAGGTGGGACTCCCACATTCGGCACAGTTAGTTTTAGGTAAATACTTATAGATTTGCAATGCGGTCAAGGCCATATTCTAATTCCTCCTCTTTCTGTCTGAACAAAACTTACCAGATCTGGCATCTTGCACTCACAACCTATATTGTTATTCTATAAGCTGCGACTTTTATTTTACATCAGAGGTGGCAATTCCAGGGCAGGGTGCTTTGCTTTCTCAAGAAATGCAAGAAGTTCCTCAGTTGTAGTCGCTTGTGTTTCATCAGCGATCTTTCCATAAAAATCAGCGTCACCGTCTTCTTCACATCGCTTTTTCAATTTATCGCCCAAGGCCTCTTTTAATTCCTTGGGCATCCAAACTACACGCTTAATACCACCTTCTGCAGAAATAAACTTTTTACTTATCAAATATAACTTTCCTACACCCAAAAATCCCGGGGTCTGTACTCCGCCACCTACTGAGCCCGCTAACGTGGTAAAAGTCATTCCTACCGGCGTCATGCCCGAATAATCACGATTTACAATAATTACACCATTGGCTTCTGGTATAATCGCAACAATACATTCAAAACAGCCGCAGGATGTCTGGGGTGAATTTATAAATGAATACATACTGACATTCTCAACTGTTTTATTGGATTTTTGGTAGATAAAATCATTAATATTTTTCCAGATGCCACTAACCTTGTCCAGGCACTCCCCTTTTTCCAGCGGCTGATTCGGTCCCGACGGTAAAATCTCAAATGAGGCCTTTGTATCCAGCCACGAATATCCACCGCATAATCCTAATCTTTCCGGCGTCACAATACAGACATGGTTGGGCGCAAAACTCTGACACAGTGCACACGAATAGAATGTATCGACACTTTCATCGGTCATACCGCCCATTCGCTCATCACGTTCGGCATAAGAAAGGTTGGCTTCTTTCTTAAATTTCTCGACATCATCGGCCTTGGTATAAATCGTTGTCTGTACTTTATCCACAATAGCCCCGTATTCTTCCAAGATCTTGGCCCTGATTATAACGCCCAAATGCTTCAATCTAAAATCCTTGGCCGCAGCATCTTTACTTATTCTTATCCAGTTCATGTCTCTTTGCCCGATATGCATCACGCCCATCGCACCGTTAATATAGCGGTGAATCTGGCGTTCTAAAATCGGCTCAAAATCCTTCTGCATCTTTCGGCCAGCGACATCAACAATAATGCCCAACGGCATGATTTTTTTACTTTGTTTTTCTACTTGTTCGATATCCGGGCCAACAAGCTCTACCTTGTCATCTTCTACTTCTTTTGAATCTTTCATCTTCAAGAACTCAAACGATGTAGAAAACTTGCTGCCAAATTCAACATAAAGTTGATCGCGGCGTACACGTTCTCCCTCAAACGCCGCTCCATACATAACCGGAACCGGGATCTTGGCAACCTTTACTTTTATGCCCCGGATTTCAATCGACACCGGCACGATCTTGCTATGGTCCTTTTCTTTAATCAAGGCCTCATAACCCGCAACACCCGTAGGCCGTATCTCAGGGATATCAGTATCGGCAATAACCGGAAACCCCATGGCAATTGCACCGGCGCCGGTAGCATACTTTAGGTCATCCACTTCTCCTAAAGCCAGACCAAAAGCAAATACCCGGTCTTTACAATACAGCAGGCATTTCTGGGCCTGTCCGGCCTTTAATCCGCCAAAGGTCAATGTCGAACGTATTGCCCAGTTCAATGGATAAATAGCCGAAAGCGTATCACGGCCATAAGGCACGATATAGTTATCCCAGCCCATCTCTACATTTTCTTCCTTCAACTGGTCAATAATAGAACGGCCATTGGAACTAGACCCGGCAAAGATTAAAATATTACGTTCTTGCAATTGCCGTACAATATTTACCGCAGTTTTATTATCGGGTGCAGCCCCGAGTATTGCCGCAAATCCCGGCATCCGGCCATCCACAAGCTGCAAGCCTAAGGAACGTAATACCGTATCAGAAAAAAATCCGTTACAGTCAGGTTGCGGCTCTTTGCCGTCTAGGTAACGTAAGGCCATGATGATCTCCTCACTCAATAAAGTAGCAATCCCGCTATCTAAGGTATTACCTAAATACGGTAACCATACCCGCTCTGCAGGCAGTTCTTCAGGCAGTAAGCTTCGGGCATGCTCTAAAATCTTTTTGGCGCCGCCAAGTGTCTTTACCTCGGCTGCCAACAGGGCATTGGCCATCGGAAAATAAAAAGCTGTCTCCGGAAACCCAACTTTCTGGCTTTCTCCTTTTTCTTCGATCGCTTTATTTAAAGCGCCTTCGGCTTCTTTAAAAATTGTCTGGGCACCGCGCATAACAGCTTGGGCTACAATCTTAGACATAAGTTTGTTCCTCCTCTTGAATTAGATCTCTGATTAAAGCATATCCAAATTGTTCTGATAACAAATCATCCTTGCAGCGAGTAATATCAACTTTTTCCTTAATTAACTTTAAGTAAACACCGCTATTATTAATCTTGCCGATACCGGAAAATCCGACCACCTGATTATCCTTGAGCATTACTTTTTTGTAAACATTGCTGGCCTTATCGACAACGGTTAACTCTTCATAGCCAGTCGCGTCCTTGGGTTTGCGAATTATACCCATGGATATAACCGGTAGATCAAAAAACTCGATGGCATTCATTCCAATAGATCCTGCGTATTTTGTCATCTTGTCCTGCTTGCCTTCTAAAGAAAGCACGGCATTATATCCGGCTAGTTTTCCCTGCTCTACGGCCACAGGCCATAAGGCATTAATGTCCAAAGATTGCCAAACCATATCATAGGTCTGTGCAATATCTCCGGCTGCAAAAATATTAGGGATATTAGTCCTCATATAATCATCGGTTACTATACCTTTATCAACTTTTATATCCGTTTCCTTTACAATCTTTATATTTGGGGATACCCCTTTACCGATAATAACAATCCCGCAACCTACAACCTTGCCCGAGGCCAGCTTTATTGCCTTTACATCACCGTTGCCAACTATCTCTACTGCTTCTGTCCCCAGCACAACATCCATCCCATTCTCTGTAAAGCGCGTTTTGAAAAACTCTGCACCTTGCTCATCCAGCATCTGGGACAGAACTCGATTTGAACGTACAATGACCTTTACCTCTAGGCCTCTTTTATTTAAACCATAGGCAGCCTTAAGTCCAATCAGCCCGCCGCCGAGCACACAGGCCGTACGTGATATAGGAATAAGCTCTAATATATCTTTTACATTCTCTATGGTCCTAAACCCAAACACCCCATGCTTGTTAACACCCTTTAAATTCTCCGGCATTTTGGGATGGGCTCCGGCAGCAATAATCAAACTATCATAATCAATCTTTGTCTTATCCTCTAAGATAACGCAATTCTTCTTAGGGTTGACTTTCTCCGCCTTCTTCCCGCGCAGGAGCTGAATATCTAAGTCCGCATAGAATTGCTCAGACCGTATAATCAAATCCTCTTCTTTTAAATCACCGGCTAGCATATAAGATATAAGGCAGCGGCAATATCCAAAATGCTTCTCATCCGAGATAATAATTATTTTAGTCTTCTTGTCTTGTTTTCTGATCGCCTCTGCGGCATTGATACCAGCAGCGGAATTACCGATAATAACAATCTGTTTCATGACTTTGCCTTCTTTTGTTTTAGTTTCTCTAGTTCCTGCTCATCTATATATAATCGCACCCGTAGGACAACCTTCTACGCAGCGCGGCTTATCTTCATCCGGACACAGATCACAGCGCACCGGAATTTTTAGCTTATTGTCCTGTCTAATCGCACCATAAGGACAGACCATGATACACAACCAACAGCCTACACATTTATCCTTATTGTGTTCGACAACCCCTTTGTCTTGATTAAAACTCAACGCTGCGGCAATACAGGCATCCACGCAAGGATGATCCTGGCAATGACGACAGGCAATCGGGAAATTTTTACCCTTTGCAGCCTTGACATCTACACATGCATAAGGCCTTACTTTTTGCCGTACAGCTTCAAATAACTTTTTGGACTCGCTTTTTCCTACCGCACACACAATCTCGCAGGATTTACATCCTAAACACTTTTTCACATCGTAATAGATTCTTTTTTTGCTTGTCTTATTTTCTTTCAATTTTCAACTCCTACTCATACATTGCCGGTTTTAGATTTAGGACCTTTCTTTTATTGTCGATATGCTCAATCATAAGCCGGGCTATTTCTTTGGGGTCATCAGCAAAGGCAAACTTAGCCCCCACATCTTTTTCAATACCACCGGTAAGATAATCGGTTAACTTTTTGCTACCTAATACTGCAAACGGATCTGCTCCGAACACGGTAAATACACCAGAGCCGACAAAATAAAATCCAATCGTTATTGCCTTTTCACTCATCCATTCCGGGGCTGCTCCGGCAGCTGGGATATCCGATAGATCCTCGCCCAAGCCACCTTCTTTTATGATCTCACAAGCTGCAGTTAAAATACGGCTATTATCTACACAAGAACCAAGATGCAATACCGGCGGGATACCGACGGCATCGCAAATCTCCTGCAACCCCCGGCCCGCATATTGCTTTGCTGCCTCGGGTACTAAAAAGCCGGCCTTAGCGCAGGCAATCGCCGCACAGCCAGTCTGTAAGACCAGCACATCTTTCCTGATTAATTCTTTCACCAATTCCACATGAAATAAATCATGGGTTTGCTTTGGATTGTTGCAACCCACTACTCCGGCTACACCGCGCAGGCGCCCTGAAATAATTCCTTCGTTCAGCGGCCTGTAACTACCGCGATACGTACCACCGAGTATCTGGAACACAATCTCCTTGGTAAACCCGGCGACAAGGTCCATGGTTTCACTGGGAATATCTACTCGCTCCTTTATACGGTTGGGGAAATTTTCTACGGCTTCTTTTATAATCTGCTTGGAAATCTCATAAGCCTTTTCTTCCGAGAACTGAATATGCTGCACCCCTGGAAACTTTGCCTTGGGGCTTGTCGTAATTAATTTTGTATGAAAACAACTGGCAATTTGTTGTAATGCTGGCATAATGCACTGTACATCAACCATCATTACTTCCACAGCACCAGTTATTATGGCTAATTCCTGCTGCAAAAAATTACCAGCTACAGGAACCCCTTGGCGCATGAGTACTTCGTTTGCCGTACAGCAAATCCCGGCTAAATTTATACCTTTGGCGCCTTTTTCTTTTGCCAATTTAAGCAGCTCTGGATCGCGCGAAGCCTTTACTGCCATCTCTGATAATATTGGCTCATGCCCATGCACAACCACATTTACATGATCTTCTTTCAATACCCCGAGATTAACCTTACTGCGTACGGGAATGGGCCTACCTAATAATATATCCTGCAAATCCGTAGCGATCATCGACCCCCCCCATCCATCGCCTAAGGCACAGCGCAACCCCGTAAGCATGAGATTACGATAATCATTATCCACCCCTATATGAGTGGTATGTAAAACTTCCACAATTTCTCTATCAATACCACGGGGAATAATACCAACTTTTTCCCAAACCTCTTGTCTTTTTTTTGGAGCACGTTTTGTAAACAAAAGTCGTCCTTGCTGTTTCCCAAATTCGCTCAAGACCAAGTTGCCAACTTCCTCAGCGATTACTTTTATGTCTTTATTAATATCAACTCCCAGCTCCTGCGCTAAGTCTTTAAGTTTTTTTTCGTCGGTAATTTCGTAATCATGTGAATGTGCCTTATCCTGTTTTTTATTATGTGTATGTTTAGCTGTCATAAGAAAAGCATTGGCAACATCACGTCCATGATCAGAATGAGCCGACGCCCCCACAGCTATCTTTCTGGCTAAATTTCGGGCGGCAATTGTGTCTGCTGTTGCCCCGCAAACACCATGTTCTGCGCCTTCGCCAAAGGGATCAATCCGACAAGGTCCCATTGTGCACACCGTACAGCAAATCCCCAGCTGCCCGAATCCGCATTGCGGCTGCATTTTCTCAAGACGGTCCCAGCAGACTTCAAGACCTTCTTTTTGTGCCTTCCTTAGCATCTTTTGACTGGCTGAATCGATACTTTTCTGTTCAATCTTACTCATGTTACCTCCATTTTTATCTAAACGAAATTTATTAATTGTAGTATTTATTTTAAACCCGCAGCATCAAGTACAAGCGGTACCTTCTTATCCCAACCAATCGGCATAATATGCACACCTTGGCACAGGGGTTTTAATTCTTTTATTAACCTGGCTGCGATCTCGATTGATGTTGCACTTCTATCTTTAGTCTGTTCCATTTCTGTTATAAGATTATCCGGCACATATACCCCGGCTACATTTTTATTCATAAACCGCGCCATGCCCGCAGATTTCAAAAGAACAATCCCGGCAAAAATCGGCACCTTAATTTTTTTTATCTGTTTCATGAAATTAACGAACTTATCTACCTCGTATACGGCCTGCGTCTGAATAAATTCTGCGCCGGCAGCTATTTTTTGCTCTAGCTTTATAAGCTGCGGTTCCAGCGGCTCGGCACCGGGATTTACTACTGCCCCCACGCAAAAATGCGGCCGGCCTTTTAATTCCTTATCCGCCAGATCCTTTCCCGACTCTAATCTTCGGATTGCCTCAATCAACGAAACAGAATCCAGATCAAATACCGGCTTGGCCTGGGGGTGATCCCCTAAAGACGGATGATCACCGGTTAAGGCCAGGACATTTTCAATGCCCAACGTATATGCACTCAAAAGATCTGATTGCAAGGCTAATCTGTTTCTATCGCGACAGGTCATCTGGTAAATTGCTTCATGGCCTTTTTGTTTTAAAAGATACGAGACGACTAATGAGCCAAGACGCATTACCGAACTCTGCAAGTCCGTAACATTTATGGCATCGACTCTACCGCGCAACAGTTCAGCATCGTCCAATAATTCTTGCACCTCTGTGCCCTTGGCCGGGCCAACTTCCGAGGTAATAACAAATTTTCCTGATTTTATTTTATCTTTGAAACTCATAATTTTATTTTTTATTTATCGATAGCATAGAAATCTAAAGACCTTACGTCTTTTTTTGGTAGCATTTTTGAATGATCGCGTAAAGATCTTATCTTTTTCAAATTATCAAGCTTTCCAATCTCTTTTAAGCGCTCATAAATCTGATACCATCCACAATCTCTTCCTTTTTCTACTTCACACTCTCCTTCATTTGAACCGCCGCAGGGCCCATTAAGCATGCTTTTTGCGCAGGTGGTATAGGGACAAATTCCGGCCGTTAAATCAAGCACGCAATTCCCGCATTGGGCACAGCGTTCTTGTCCCATCCAGACACCTTGAAATCCGCCTAAGCTTATCGTATTTGTCCCGGGATGTGTTACCTTGCGTATTATCTTAGATGTAGCCTGAACTCCGATACCGCAAGAAAAAATCAAGATAGAATCAGCATTTTCCCATTTTGCTTTATTACGCAAAAGTTTAATCTTTACTAATACCTTATTACAGAGAAAATCAACGTTGACTCTACCGGTAATCTTCTTGCCTTCTTTCTCTAATGCTTGCCCTACCTTGTCTAATTCTTCCGCAGACGAGCTCTTACACGCTTCTGAGCAACCAGAGCAGGCAAGAAAGAAAATATTTTCTTCCGTACCTAACAACTTTATAATTTCTTCTATTGGTTTTAACTCTGATACCAGCATTATTTTTCTCCTTCTTCTATTGACGAAGGGATAGTTTTTTCATAATACGGGGCATTGAAATCCGGAAATTCCGGTTCACAACACCCAAGACACGGAGTGCCGCTGCCTACACACCAGTTTACAGAATCATTCCACTTACGTAGCGGACAATCCGCATAGGTAGTTGGTCCTTTACAACCTAATAAATATAAACATCCCTCTTCGGATAAATTCTTTGCAAACCTGCCGACATCAAAATCAGCCCGCCGCGGACAACGCTCATGGATAAGCTTGGCAAAAAATTTCTTGGGCCGGTTAAATTCATCCAAATCCTCATGTTTCGGCAGGCCATTTAATAAAACATCGGCAATTGTGGCCACAAACCAATCCGGATGAGGCGGACAACCCGGAATATTGATAACGGCTTTTTTGATGTTATTTTGGCTTAAGAATTCCGCTACACTCATCGCGCCGGTGGGATTAGGATATGCCGCACTTATTCCGCCAAAGGCAGCACAGCTGCCCAGCGATATAATAAACAATGCATTTTCGGCAACGTCTTTTAAGAGCGAGGCCATGGTCTTGTGTTTCCCATTATCTTCTCCAATCGTGCCAAAAATACCTTTTTCTTTTGTCGGGACAGCCCCCTCAACAACCAAGACATATTTCTCGTCCTTATTTTCCTTGTTTCTTTCTAAAACCTTTAACGCCAATTTACCCGAGGCCGCCATGAGCACTTCCTGAAAAAGCAGATTAACCTTGCGCTGGGGAATGACTTCATCGACAACTATATTTTTTATCTTTGGGCTAACGGAATTCAAAACCGATACCGAACATCCCGAACAGCTTGATAAATGCAGCCAAATTACTGGAACTTGAATTATGATTTTATCCTTATCCAACTTACTCCCCTAATTGAATTTTTGTGGCCCTAACCAAATTTTGCATCAATATCGCCACGGTTATTGGTCCGACCCCACCCGGAACCGGGGTAATAAAACTAGCACGTTTAGAGGCCCTATCAAATTCAACATCACCAACAAGCTTATCTTCTACGCGATTAATGCCGACATCAACAACAATCGCTCCTGGTTTTACCCAGTTGCCTTTAACCAGCTGCGCTTTACCTACCGCCACGACTAAAATTTCGGCCCTGTTTACGTGTTCGGGCAAAACACCGCGCTCCCCTGTGCCAATATGGCATACGGTAGTTGTGGCAAATTTATTTAATAACATTAACGCTAAAGGCTTACCCACAATTTCGCTATGACCGACAACAACAACTTCCTTGCCATATAAATCCACACCAGTCGACTTCAAAATTTCCATCACCGCACACGCCGTGCATGGAGCCAGGCCTTGCTTATTCAGAACAATCTTGCCTAGATTCTCAGGATGCATACCTTCGACATCCTTAAGCGGATTAATCAGGTTAATAATCTTCTTGGCATCTAAATGCGCCGGAACCGGCAGCTGCAGGATTATACCGTTTACATTTTTATCGTTGTTTAATTGGCAAATTAACTCTACGAGCTTGCCCTCTTTAATATCTTTATCCAACGTGTGAAGTTTATAATCGAGGCCCAGTTTTTCTGCATTTTTCTTCTGGGCCTTTAAATATACAGCGGATGCCGGATTCTGTCCGACCTCGATTGCACAAAGACAAGGGCAGATTCCGTACTTATCTTTTAACGCCTCGATTTCCTTGTTTAAGTTTTCTTTAATGTTTGCCGCAATCTCTCTTCCCTGAATCAATTCTGCCATATTACAAACTCCCCTCAACATGCCGAATTGTTATCTTTTTTAAGCTGGTAATTTTTTTCGCCATTTCTTGCAAGGCTCTATTTTTATTCCGTGTAAACGCCTTATCTTTTATAAACTTCAGATTTATTCGCACATTTAACTGCCCGCAGTAATATGCACTATCTAAAAGGTATGCGGTACAACCAGCATCGGTAATAAGATTAGCATTGCCAATTTTGGCGATCTGATTGCATAAACCCATGGCCGAAAGGGTTAGACGACAGATATCAAAAGGAACCAATGCTGCTTGTTTTAAACACTTTTGTATTAAATAATTTCTTTTTTTATTGCCGCATGGGAGCTTTAAAGCAGAATTAAGTTTATTATAAACAATTGTATCCTTATCCACTAATACAACTAATTTCTTTCGGATAACCTCGTTATCTTTTAACAATTGTTTTATCTTAGCCTGGACGGCCCCGTAACGCTTGTTGCCCAGAGTAAAATTGACCACCATGCTGCTAAGTGCTACGGCCAAACAGGCACAAAGCGCACTAACACTGCCCCCACCTGGAATTGGTTTCTTTGCAGCTACATCATCAATATATTTTCTTAATGGTTTGCGAATATACATTACTAATTTAAATATAAAATAGGCCCTGGACTAAGTTTTGTGAAAAATATACCAATTTTTTTTAAAAAAAAGGGCAATTATATTGTTGTATTGTACTCTTTTTCCTATTTTCAGTCAAGAAAAATGCTAAAGAAAATTTAGCCTAAAAAATGAGGCGGTTTTTTAACGACACAGGTAAAAAAACGGGCAGGTTTGGCAATAAGAACTATCTTCCTCATCGGCAATAAATTCAGACTTGGGGTCTACGATTTCTTCTAACATAAATTCTAATGCCTCAAGGCATTTTGTAATAATCTGCGGCATCTCCTGCATTTTGCTCTGTGGCGGATAATAATCAAGCATCCCATCTCTTAAGAAATACAGGGCGCAGGCCAAGGAATCATCTGGATAGACCGCTTGGACAATATAATAATATAGAGGCAACTGAAAAGAGACTACGGCGTTTTTGATGGACTCACGTTTTAGCTCCATGGCGTTTAATTTATCTAAGCTTTTTGGCCTGGGACTAAAACCTCCCGTTTTATAGTCGATAATTAGTAACCGCCCATCTTGCAGCCGATCAATACGATCAACCCGAGCGATGAATTTGATGGTATCTTTAGAAAATTTAATCGTACTATTAAATTCCCGTTCTAAAGACACAATCTGCTTAACCTCTCTTTTTTCTTCATTATTTAAGAAATTCTCAAGGCGAAACTCAAATATCTTTTTTAAAAGAAAAGCATCCGATTTCATACGCCTTAAAAACTGCTCTTTAAATCTTTTATCCAGCAATTTAAAAAAATTGCTCCGGAAGTTTTTATTGATCGCAAATTCCCGCCCGGCTAAATCCGCATATATTTCCTCAAGAAATTTATGGACAAAATTCCCGACATCCAGACCTTCTGGATCCTCAAGAATATCTTCTTTTTCTTTTAACCGCAATACATATTGATAATAAAAACGCAAGGGGCAATGCATATAAGTGTCGACACTTGAAGCCGAAAATGTAAAATCCTTTAATCGCTCTATTATATCTTGCGTTTTCTTAACCCGGGCCCGCCGGGAAAGTACTTTAACTTTAAATCCGCCGCGTCTAATTTTTACCGCATCCAAACTGCCCTTATCTTTCTGCCTTTGCCAGATGATTTCCTCAATAAATCTGCTTCTTTGCTTTCTTTCGTTTTCTTCATATACAAGGAATACATTTTTAGCCGAACTGACCAAACGCATAAAGTGGTAACGCTGAACCTCTTCTTCTTTCTCTAATCTGTTTAATCCCAAACGTAACATTACCTCCCGCGGGATAAGCGGTTCGTAGATACGAAGTTTAGGTAAAACTGATTCATTCGCGTCCATGACAATAACATTTTCGAAACTTAGGGATCTTGTTTCAAACAGCCCCAGGATCTGCAAACCCTTTAACGGTGATCCGACAAAGGACATTACCTCATTTTGCAATTTATCTTTGAACACCTTAAAAATCTCCTGTTGCGAAAATTCTATCTTATTAAAAACAGCGTTTGCCAATTCTTCTTTTATCATCAAGATCCTCTCGAGCACCCTTAAATTAAGCGGATAATTAGCCATGGTACTTTTATCGACAAGTACATCCAAAAAACCCTCAAGTTTTAGACAAAAGCTGTAATAATCCGAAATGTTCTCCCACTGCCTGAATAACAGCGTATGGAGTTTTTTAACAGCCAGGGTTAATTGCTCATTGTCAAATTTAACCTTCATCCCTCCTAAGGCATCCCCACAGCAAGCAATAAATTCCGGCTGTTTTTCTATATCTTCCAATCTAATAAATAAACTTCCCCCCAAAGGATTCTCAACTATCCCTAAAAGGATTTCTTCAATCTTATGCACAAGCACCCGCGTTGGGGCTGGTTCCGCTAACAGCCTTAGACTCTTAATAAACGGATGCGTGAGCAATCGCAAATAATCTTTTACATAGTATTCATCATTCTTTTTTGTTGCCTGGGCCCGGGATAAAGCTTCCCACAGTAAAAACAGCGCACTCCTTGAGATTGGATATCCTAAAGAAACATTAAAGGCATTATTTAAGGACGTAATTTCTGAAAGTAACGGCACAACGGCATTAGAATCGGGCAACACAATAACTGTCTTTTCCGGATGCTCTATTTTTTTTAGTAGCTCCCGCACCATCGCAGCTTGTGAATGCTTATCAAAACCAGCGTATAAATTTACCTCATAGTTGGCTCCTTTCTTTTCCTGCGGTTTAATCGAAATGGAAAAATCCTGGGCAAGATTACTTAAAACCGACCAATTTTCAGCATCACCCTGAAAAAAAAGATGGGCCTTACCTTTATTATATAGATTCCCAATGATGCTTCTTTCTGTCTTATGCAGATAAAACAAGTTGCAAAATATAAATTGATCAAACTCTCGGCATTTAAACTGGCCGATTATATTGGCTGCCTTTAAGTACATTGATCCTCTTGAATATTGGCTGTTTTTTTGTAAGCGAGCGTGAAATTGTTCTCTTAGAATAATCATATTTTCAAGTAGAGTATTTATATTAGCCGGGACATCATAACCAATCTGGGCGCTAAGCTGGACATCGGCCAGGCATGTATTAGGGATATCTTCTAAATCAAACTGCTCTATAAATCTGACAATTTCTCGCGCCCAAGGCAGAAACTTAGGAAAAGATCTCCTATCTTTTAGGATATCCGGTGATATTTTCTTGGCTAAGTTATATACAGCAAAACAAGCATCTAATTCGGCTATTTTAAGCACTGGGTGTTTTAAAGATACGATGTATTCAATAAATTCGTCCATCGAAAAAATCCGGGGTGGGATAAAACCAGTCTTGATCTTTCTAGCAAGATTACGCTTTAAGAATAAAGCCGGACGCTTGCCGCCAAATACAAATGCCAGCCGGCTTAAATCTTTACCTGACTTTAAAAATTCCTTCTCAATAAAATCGGTCAAATTTTCGATGAAATCATCTTGCAAACTGCATGTCGTAATTCGTTCCATTTATATATTACCTATTTGTTCTGGTGCCGCCTTTTCAAGCGAAACCAAAAATCCCTTGATTTTTTTATTTGGGTATATATCTTTTACGATATTCATATATTCCAGGATCTGCGGTTTGTAATCCTCTAATTGTTCGGCAGAAGTTTTATAATCGATTACCCAAATTTCTTTTTCTTTTAGGATTAAACGATCTATACGTCGCGTCGCCCCAAAAGAATCAACAAGCTCCTTCTCCTGGAAAACAGCCCCTTTATCGACAAAGAAAAATGGCCGGCATTGTTTTGCGCTGATAAGCTTTGCGATTAGAGGCTCTAACTGCTTATAATTATCGTAATAACGGTAGCGCAATTGGGTTTTTCCAAAGGCATCTTTAACTATCTTATCTTTGTCCTGGCCTTCTAGATTGCCGATCAACGAAAGTATATAATGAAGGACTTCGCCTTTTTGTATTCTCTTTCTGTTTTTAATTTGATCGATGCTTACAAATTCATCTTTAAGAAATGTAATCCAGTCTTGATTTACAGATGGTGGAATCTCTAATGTCGGCAATTTAGAAATAGCCGCCGCCGGGGGGTATTTGATCTGCTTTCCGCGTTCAAGTTCTTGGCCCGGGATAAGTAAAACTGCGGGGTTATAACGCCGTGCCGTTTTTTTCGGCAAATACACATATAGCTCGTTCTTGGCCCTTGTGAATGCAACATAGATGCTATTTAGCTCATCAATCAATGATTTTTTGTATTCTTGCCGGTAGCGCTCCCTGATCTTTGGCGAAAACTTTGTATATGATGCATGCAAGCGTATAAGCGCTACATCTTCTTCTTCGTCATCTTTTATAAGATAAGAAACAGATCCCCGCTTAGAACGAAAACCAGGTTCTGCATTCATGGTTAAAAAAGGTATAACCACCACAGAAAATTCCAATCCTTTGGATTTGTGGATGGTAAGGACTTTTACGGCATCGGTATCAGCAATATCTACATAAAGGTCTTCTTTTTCCGCGGTTTCAAAAAACTCAAGAAATGCCGTTAGGCTGGCATTTTCTTCTTCTTGTTGTTTTATAAGTTCAAGAAACTTCATGAAAAAACCCTGATAATCGGGAAAATTTCCAGAAACAGAAAATTTATTAAAAATACTAACGACAAATTCATATAAAGGCACAAATCCCACATTTTTAAAAAACTCACTTAAATAAGCATCCCAAGGCCCAGGATATTTCTTGCGAAATTCTTGATAAAAATAAACAGTTTGTTTATCTTTGCCCCTACCTTGTGCACGTAATTCAAATATGAATTTTCTTATTTCTTTTTCGCTTAATCCGCTCGCCCGGCGAAAAATTTCACCAAATATAAATGATACAAAGGAAAGATTATCAATCGGTGCATTTAAAAATTTAAGCAGGCAGATAAGCTCTTTTATATACGGGTTTTCTCTTATATTAAGTGTCTTCTCTGACTCCACCGGAATCTCAGCAGCGATTAACCATTCCGAAACAAGCTCGACTTCCTTGTTGCCCCTTGTCAATATGGCAATATCTTTATACGAAAAACGCCGCGAAAGGCCAGACACAAGTTCCAGTAACTTTTTATGCATAATATTTTCGGTATCTTCTTTGTCTTGGCTTTCAATAAGCTGTGTTTTTACAAATCCCGCGCTGTTTTTCTCTTTAAATTCCTGTTGGGCATCAGAAAAAACAGCCAAGATATCTCTTATGTCAATATCGGTTAACACTTTGGCTTGGGATTTATTCTGGATTTGCATCTGGTCAACGAAACGACGCAGATTATGGCTAGAGAAAACTTCATTATTAAAATTTACAATTTCTTTCTCAGATCTGTAATTTTTTCCTAAAAGCTCAATCTGCATATTATAAAGGCGGTATTTTTCCTTTATCCGCTCAAAAAGAGCTGCCTCTCCCCCTCGAAAACGATAAATCGCCTGTTTTTTATCTCCCACGCAGAAAAGAGTTCCGCCCGTAGCCAGGGCCTCTTCGACCATTAGCTTAAAATTACGCCATTGCAGAATACTTGTATCCTGGAACTCATCAATAAGGTAGTGTTTAAATCGAGTCGCTAAACGATAGTAAAGTTCGGCCACGGTAGTTGATTCATCATCGAAAAGACCGCGGGCCAGCCGATTAAGTTCCTCCAAAAATACAACATCATCCCGGCCGGAAAGCTCTTTAAAATCACTAAATACACGTTCGGAAATATCGATGTAGCAATTAAAAAGCGAGTAGGCCTCCTGCTCACTTAAATTCTTTATCTTCTGCCTTAGGTTCTTCCATAGATTTTCGACTGATTTAGGCAGAGGATATCCCTTTTTAATCGGAAAATCCTCTTTACTCAGACTTTGAGAGTCAGCAAACTCTTTAAAATTAAAATATCCCTTACTGTCTTTGACAAATTGGGTAAGTTTCTTCAAAAATATACCGTCTGTACCTTCCGGAGCATTATCAAGCAGCTGGTTAAGAATCCGTATAATTTTTTTCTGCTCAATCAATAGATCTAACCCTTTAAGATCGTATTTTTTAAATTCCCGTCCAAATACATTGCGATGATAAAATAAATCGCCAATAATATTTAAGATATCATGCTTAGGAAACCAGCTCTTTTTATTTTCAACAAAAAGATACTGTCTTAAGAAATCATCGAATATCTTTACCAATTTTTTATCTTGGCCGGCGCGATCAATCAACTTGTCTAGACTATAACGTAAATATTCACCGTAGTTATGTTTTATTCTAAAGTTAGACGAAAGCTGTATTTTAAAAGCACAACCAACAAGTAAGGCATTAATAAAGCTATCGATGGTCTGCACCTGGAAGAAATTATAATGACGAATTATATATTCAAGTATTTTATATGCACGGAGTTGGGCGGCTTGTTTATCTATGCATAAAGGCAACAGAATATTTTCTCGTTCTTTTTCATCTGCGAAGGAATCAAGGGCTATCTTTTTTAAAAACTCGAAGATTCTATCCTTCATTTCCCAGGCGGCTTTATTGGTAAACGTAATTGCCAGTATATTACGCAAGGTAATATCATCACCTGCTGACTGCGGATTAATCAAAAGCTGGACATAGCGCCGGGCTAAAGTATAGGTTTTCCCCGAACCCGCCGAGGCCTCGACAATACGCACCTCAGGAAAAGATAGCTGCTGAAATGTACTTTCTTTCATAACAGAAATATTTTATTTTTTATTGATACTATTATAACGGAAAAAACGTGGTATTACAAAGGGTAAAAGGGCAAAAAAAATAAAATTTAGTTGCAACATGCAGTCGGTATCTGAATGGGGTTATTGCTATTTCGGAATATCCGAGATTTTTTCAAATCCTCGCCAATCGTATTCGTAGGCCTTCTTTTTACGGGGTTTAAAAAGATTGACCGCATCGCCAAAAAGAAGAAATATGCTCGGGACAATAAAAAGCGTTAAGACCGTAGAAACCGACAAGCCGCCTAAAACTGTAATCGCCAAAGGTGCCCACAATCCTGCGCCTTCGGTCCTATCTAAGGCCATGGGCAAAAGACCAAAGATCGTAGTAAACGAGGTCATCATTATCGGCCTTAATCTATCTAAGCCCGCTAATATCGCAGCTCGGTATCGATTAGCTTTCTTTTCTCTTTGAAAATAATTTATTCTATCGACTAGAATAATGGCATTATTAACCACGATGCCCGCCAGCATTATTATCCCGATAAATACAGAAACGCTTTTTGGCTTTCTAAATACAGCTAGGGCAATAGTGACTCCAATCAAAGCCAGAGGCACAGTAGACAAAATTATCAAAGGCTGCAGATAAGAGGCAAACAAAGATGCCAAGACCATGTAAATCAAAGACAAGGTAACCCAGATAACAAAAACCAGTTCTTTCCTGCCGCGGCGCATTTTTTCATAGTCGCCGCCAAAACGATAATAATAATTTTTAGGTAATTTCATTTCTTTTAAATGTTCCCTTACTATATCAACAGCGCGGCCCAGATCGTATTTGGTCATTGTTGCGCTGACTTCAATCATTCGTTGCTTATTCTTACGCCAAATTTCGGTCGGTCCCTCGCCCGGTTTAAACTTGGCCACCTGTTGAAAATATACAAGGTCCCCATCATCGGTAACCAAAGTAAGCTTATGGATATCATCAAAGGTTTGCCTATCTTCCCGTTTTAGCCGGGCAATAGTTTCCACTTCTTTCGCCTCAGAATGATAACGCGTAGCCACAAGCCCGCGCATCTTGGCATGAATAGTTTCCGAGATAGTAGAAACACTTAACCCCCATTTAGCTGCTTTTGATTTGTCTACCTCGGCTAATAATTCCGGCCGCTTTTCCCGCATTCTTATTTTTATATCTACAAACCCAGGCAGCTTACCCACTTGTTTCGAAATATTAACCGCCACCTCCCGCAGCGTGTTATAGTCATAGCCGTATATCTCGATATGGAGCTCTTTTGCCGCCATACTCTGCGGTTCTTCAAAATAGATAAATGCATTAGGAACATCCTTTACCTGCTCTCGCAGGTAATTAATAACTTCTTTATTGGACCGGCGTCTTTGAGCCAGCGGAACGAGTTTAACATAGATTCTGCTTGACCACGGTTTTATCCGACTTGATACCGTCTTTACCTCGGGGACTTGCGCCAAGATATCTTCTATTTGTTTTACCACAACATCAGAAATATTTAATTTTGCCCCGGTTGGCAATTCCACAAAAATAGTAAATTCATTTTCTTGGGTTGTGCCTAAGAATTCCATACCTAACTTTTCGCTAAAAACATAAAAAGCAATTCCAAAGGCACAAAAAACAGCGATGACAAGTAAAAAACGCAAGCGCAATGTTCGGCCTAAAATACGACGATAAATACCCTGCATCTGTCCAAAAAAATTGCTAAATTTTAATTTTCTAATTTTTTTATCGGCCAACTTTACCTTTTTCGCTAATATACCTATCTTGCTATCTGCCGTATCAGTTTTAACTGCCTTACGGGCCCCTAGTCCAGCCGATAAAACCGGCACCAGCGTAACGGCCACAAATAAACTGGCCAGCAGTGCATAGACAATAGTCATGGCTAAGCCTTGATACATAATGCGTATTTCTTTATTAATAAATATAAACGGCAAAAAAACAATTATTGTTGTCAAGGTGGAAGCAAAAATTGCTAGCCACATCTCTTCCGCGCCCACGATTGAGGCCTCTTTACTATCAAAACCCATCTGCCTTTTTTTTGACACATTATCCAAGACTACGATTGCATTATCGACAAGCATCCCGCTGCCCAGGGCCAAACCACTCAAGGTCATTACATTCAAGGTCAGCTTTTGGAAAAACATCATGATAAAGGTACAGATAATAGCCGTGGGGATGGCAATCCCGACGGTAACCGTGGCGCCAAAATCACGCAGGAAAAGCCAAAGCACAAAAATAGCTAATAATGCCCCAAATAACAAAGAACTCTGCACATCGTTTATTGCCTTACGGATAAAATCTCCCTGGTTATATACCGGGATTAACCGAATCCCTCTTTGCGGCAGGTTTTCATCTATTTTAAAGGCTTCTATCCCCTTAACAATGGCATCGGTCATTTTAAGCGTATTAGCCATGCTTTCTTTTTGGACATAAATAGATACCGTTGGCGCAAGATTGGTCCGGGAATAACTGGTCGCTTCCAGATATGAATCTTTTACGCGGGCCAAATCTTTCAATCTTATAATCGTACCACCGCTAGATGCCGCAATGCCGATATTTTCAATATCATTTACTGTTTTATATTCACCGATAATACGGGCAAGAAATTTATCGCTGGTTCTTTCGACATCACCGGCAAGCAGATTGAGATTGTTGGCGCCAAGGACATTGATGACCCGGGTAATAGGCAGGTGGTAGGCATCAAGTTTATCTTGGGAAATTTCGACCAAAATCTTTCTTTCCCGGCGGCCGCCTACCTCGACATCGGCAACTCCGTTAATGCGCTCTAATCTCGACTTTAAGTTCTCATCCACTATCTTACCCAGTATTTCCGGGGTATAACGTTTGCCCCCGGTCATCGCCAGAATCATTACCGGGACATCAGAATATTGATATTTAGCAATTACCGGCTTCTCTATCTCCTCCGGCAGATCATTCTTAATTCTGGCAAATTTTTCTCTGACCTCCAACGCCGCAAAATCCATATTTGTACCCGGTTCAAACTTTATAACCACGGTCGCGCTGGCCTCTTCCGAGGTTGATTCAATGCTTACGATATGACTTGCCGAAGAAACAGCCTCTTCAATGGGCCTGGTAATCCGTTCTTCTATCTCCACCGGCGGGATACCACCGCGAACGTTAATAAAAATTGTAACGTTACCAAAACTTGTATTGGGCATCAATTCTACTGGTAACTGCTGCAGGGAAACCGACCCCATGATCAAAATACCTAAAAAAACCATGAGGATAGTTATCGGTTTGTTGATGGAATAACGTGGCAGGCTCATTTTAGTCTTCTTTCTTTATTATCATCGTATAAACTTTATGCGGACCTTCCCCGGAAGACTTCAATATCCCTCTTTCGACCAATCCTTCTAATTCCCGGTCAGCAATCGGTAATGGAACTTTGAATTTAACTACATATTCAAGCCGGCTGATCTTTCTATTTATTTTAATATAATCCAAGGCCTCGATCTGCCGCTGCGTTAGGTGTTTATCGGACTTAGCCGCTGGTGGCGGTTGCGGTGATGACTCGCCTATCACTTCCTTAATTTCCTTTTGCTCAAGGATCGGCGGTACCGGCTCTTGTTTTTTCTGCTCATCTATTACTTCCTCTTCTGCGGAGGAAGAAATATCAATTTCCTGAATCAGTTTATGATGTTTGCCGATAAAAATAGTCTTCTCTCTTTTTGCCACCGCAAAAAATTCGGCAATCTTTTCTTTTAATGTTTCTAAAATTATATATACACAAGGCACAACAAATAGGGTTAAAAAAGCCGCCGATGTCAATCCGCCCATTACCGTCATTGCCATGGGCGCCCTTAGTTCAGCCCCTTCTCCCACCGCAAACGCTAAAGGTAAAAGACCAAAAATGGTAGTCAAAGATGTCATTAGAATCGGCCTGGCCCTAACACGCGCAGAGTGTATTGCTGCCTCAAAAATTCCTAGACCCTGTTTCCGGGCAAGATTGATAAAATCGATCAGTAGAATACCGTTATTTACAACTATACCTCCAAGCATTATAAATCCCAAAACAACCACCACGCTTAACGGCGTCTTCGACATAAACAGTGCCCAACTAACCCCGATTAATGACAACGGCACGCAAAACATAATGATAAACGGCTGGACTAAAGACTCAAACTCAGATGCCATAATCATATACACAAGCACTAGCGCTAAAATAAGAGCGAACTGTAAACTTCTAAATGATTGCTCCATTTCTTTATTTTCGCCACCGAGTTCAATAGTATAATTCTGCGGCAATTCGTCTTTAATACTTTTAATAATGGTTTGTGTATCACTGACTACATCGTTTAACGCCCGGTTATAAATATTAGCACTGACAAAAACTACTCTCTGCTTACCCTCGCGTTTTATTTCTGTCGGCCCCTTGCCCTTGGTCAAATAGGCAAGCTGTTCTAAAAAAACATTCATACCTAACGGGGAAAAAATAAACAACTTGCTTATCTTGTTAAAGCTTTCTCTGTCTTCTTTTCTTAAACGCACGCGAACATCTATTTCACGTCCTTCTTCTTTAAATTTTGTTGCCACATACCCCCTGACCGCGGCCTGGGCAACAGAGGCTACTTTGTTGACCGTCAGCTGATAAAGTGATGCCCTATCCTTTCTGATCCTCACTTTTACCTCTGGGCTCGGCGGGCTCAAACTATCCTTGATTCCGTAAACCCCTTCAATTTTACCTAGCTGTTTTTCTATTTCTTTTGTCGCGGGGATCAAAATGTTTTCAAGGTCAAACCCTTTAAGCACAACGACCAAGGGGGCACTGCCGGCAAATACCGATTTAAAAATACTCTCCTGTAGAATATATTCAAGCTCCGCTTCTTTTAGATTCACATAATCAAGTTTATCTTTTAGACGCTGTATAAATTCAGACGTAGATATATTATTTTTATTACCAACATCTTGATTGCCCCACGCCAATATCCCTGTTTTGGCAAGTGTCTTTAGATTTATAATAATATTAGCCTGGTTTGCCCCCAGCACCTCAACCGCACCCGCTACTTTCGATTCCTTGCTTGAGCCAATATTAACCGTAGCATCTTTTACCACGGAAAATCCTAAAATAATATTTTCAATTTGGGTCACAACCGAATCCGTCGTTTTTAAATTTGTTCCTGCCGGCATATTCAACTTTATAATAAACTGGCGTTGGTCTAATTTAGGCATAAATTCTCGATCTAATGATAGAAGCAATTTAAAACTTCCCGCGGCAATTAAAAGAGTAACACCGATGATGGCCAATACTATAAAATAAGGTAAGGGGCCCCTTCGGCGGCTTAACTTACCGAGCCCTTTTTTCTTCAAGGCCCTAATTCTTTCTTGATCAGATATAACCTTTGTCTTTTTAGATTTTCCGCGGGACATGAACATAGGCGTCAAACTCATCGCTGTAATAACAGAGGCAATAAGTGAAAAGGTTACCGTTAATGCTAATTCCTTAAACAGCTGTCCGGCAATCCCGACAACAAACACCAATGGCAAGAAAACTGCGACCGTAGTTAGGGTTGAGCCAATAATCGCGCTAAACACCTCATCCGAGGCTTCTTGAGCCGCTAATTTTGTGTCTTTGCCTTGTTGCCGGTGTCTAAAAATATTTTCAATAACTACAATACCATTATCTACTAACATCCCGACGCCGAGGGCTAAGCCGCCTAAGGACATCATATTCAAAGAAAGCTTGCCAAAAAACATCAAAATCAGGGTGAATAAAATAGAAATTGGGATACCCACAGTAACTACGATTGCACTACGGATATTCTTTAAAAATATAAGCAGGATAAGAAAAGCGAGTGCTCCGCCCTGCAATGCGTTGTTCCGCAATTCATTTATAGATTTTTCAATAAATACCGATTGATCATAAACAACTTTAAGGGTCACTTCCGCCGGCAGGGTGTGTCTTAATGTCTCTAAGCTAGTGTATATCTTTTTGTTAACGGCAAGCGTGTTAGAATCAGCTTGTCTTTGAACAGATAGCGAGATATTGTTTTCTCCATTATAGCGAGAAATGCTCGCCTTGTCTTTCAATGTATCTTTAACCTCTCCTAATTCACGCAGGTAAATTACTCTTTTTTTCCTTTCCTTCTGTTCCTGGGTCTCGGATGCCCTTTGCTGTTGTTGCTCCTCTTCATCGTCAGCACGTTCTTTTATCAATAACGGCATCTCATACATATCGGCCACGGTCTTAAACTCACCCATGGTCCTAACCAGATATTCGTAAAAGGAGGTTTCAATCGTCCCGGCCGGATAATTTAAATTCGCCTGTTTCAACAGCTCAATCACATCCAATATCGATACATTAAAAGCCCGTAAGCGTTCTTGATTTAGCTCCACTAATACTTCCCGTTCACGCCCTCCGGTCAATACCACCTGAGCAACGCCGTCTATCTTTTCGATCTCGTCTTTTATGATGCGGCGGGAAATTTCACGTAATTCATAAGCCGAAAGAAAATTCCCCGGGCTTGTAACACTTAACATCATAATCGGGGTGTCAAACGGATTGTATTTCATGACAATCGGCTCTTCGGCATCGCGCGGCAATTTCTCTTTTATTAAATCGACCTTCTCACGAACATTCAAGGCCGCAAAATCCATATTCGTATTCCAAGCAAATTCACAAATAACTATACTCGTACCTTCGCGTGAGGTAGAACTAACCTTGCGGATATTAGAAGCCGCGCTTACCGATTCTTCAATGGCACGCGTAATCAAGGCTTCAATTTCTTCCGGAGCCGCATTTTCGTAAGTGGTAACTACAGTTATTTGCGGATAAGTTATGGGAGGAAAAAGCTCCTGCGGCAGACGAGTCCAGGAAATTATACCCAGCAGAATAATCCCCGCAGCAAGCATCAAAATAGTAACCGGCTTCTGAACTGAAAATTGGGGCAGAGTCATAATAAAATTTTAATCCTTAAAAAGACATTGTATCTCAGACTTCTTCCTAATTTCCTAATCACATTTCACGAATCTGAATCTCGGTTATTTGTACAGGAGTTCCAGTCGTCAATCCTTCAACGTTGGAAATAGCAACCAGATCACCTTCTTGTAAACCCTTTACTACTTCTATATAGTCTGTAGACTCATAGCCGATTTCAATCAATCTTTCTAAGGCGGTATTGGTCTGTTCATCTACGATATAAACAAGCGCCACATCCTCCATCTTTTTGATGGCTACGCGCGGGATGCTTATGACCCCGGGTTTTTCAAAAAGTATTATATCGGCCCGGGCAAACATTCCGGGCATAAGCATTCGCCTGGAATTATCTAATTTTATTTCAACCGGCAATGTCCTTGTTTTCTCAGACAGCGCGGGAAAGATATTATCGATGATGCCATCAAACGGTAAATCCGGATAAGCATCTACATAGATACGCGCCAGCTGGCCGATTTTAATCTTGGTTACATCTCTTTCCACAATCCCAATCTCCGCATATACCGGATTAAGCTCTACAATCTGCAGGGCCTTGGGCAGATAGGGCGAGACAAGTTCTCCTACTTCTATATTTTGTTCGCTTAAAATGCAATCTACCGGAGCATACATTTCTGTTTTACGCAATTCCTCTTCCGCTGATTTTACCTCCACCTGCGCGGCTTCCATCTGATGCTTTGCATTACTCGCTTCTGATTCCACCTCAGCTAGTTTTATTCTATTTATGGCGCCAATATCATAAAGCTGTTTATACAGCTTAACCTTCTTTTCAGCCTGAGACATACTCACCATGGCCGATTTAAGTTTGGCCTGGTTGTAATCGACTTTTAATAATGCCTCTTTTTGTTTTAATCGCGCAACTAACTGACCTTCTTTGATCAAATCTCCTTCCCGGAAATTAATCATCTCTACGATACCCGGAGACTCAAAATTCAACTTCCTTGTCGTTAAGCCTTTAACCGAGCCCATGGCCGGCAAAAGATCTTCGAACGTGGAACGCGATGCCTTATAGACCTTTATTGCCAGACCTCGTTTGATAAAACTTTCTTCCGGGGTCTTTTCTTTATCTAAGGCTAACTCTCTTGCAATCTCATCTTTTTCAATCATCTTTTGCCGTTTAAACCAACCGCCTTTTTCCACCCCCCACCAAAGAATACCAATTATAATAATGGCAATAGCAATAAATATAAATATCGATCTTTTCATGTTTGGCTTCCTCCTTAAAATTACTTCACGTTTCTTTTATATAAACACTCCATAAAGAGGTTAATCTTAAACTTTTATAAACCATCTATAATCAATGAAAGTAATTAATAACACCGATCGCACGATTCATCGCCACTATTGATACATTCAACCCCGCCATGGCCTGTTCATAATTTCCGTTGGCCTGGGTAAGCTGCAACTCCGCCTCCATCTGCTCGGCCCCGGTAGCCTCGTTCATGCCTCTTTTGGTTTTAACAATCTCAAGCTGCTTTCTTCTAAATCCCAGCTCATTTATGGATAGCGATAGTTGGCTTTTATATTTAAGATATGAATAATAGGCATCTTCTGTTTCTTGCCGAATTTTATTTTTCATCTCGACTAAATCTTTTTCTGCCTGTTTACGTGTAATCTGCGCTTCCTTATGTTTTGTAAAATGGGCTAAGTTATCCCAAAAAGAAAATTTAGCATTAAACGTTTGCGCCTCTACATTGGTATCCGTCCGGGTTACCCGATAAGGACTAACTTCATCTTTTTTATAAGAAGTTTCCACGGTATTTCCACCTAAAAACCAGCGCATCCGCGCCATGATATTCCATTCCGTAGCCAAGGTGAGTTCCCGCTGACTAAATGCCTCACCGCTTCGGCCATAAGCACCAATCAGGCTGACGTTGGGCATTTCTTCGCTTCTGATTATATCTTCTCCGTATTTAGCTGATTTTATTGTCTTCTCTAGTATCTTCGGCTCTGGTCTGTTACGGAAGGCTAGATCTAAACATTGCTCTAGATTTAAATCGATATTTTTTCGCTGCAAACTATAATCCATATCTTCAATATTTATATTTTCCGTATACATTTGTTTTTCCAGGCTCAATTTTGCTAACGCTAATTCACGTTCGGCCGAACTAAGCTGGAAATAAACCTGGTTATAAAGGGACTGCGTGGTAAGTAATACAGCCGGGGTAGCTGAACCTATCTTGAACTCGGCCTCTACCTCGGCCAATATCTTATCTGCTTTTTCTTTTAATATCTTAATATGGTCTAAAGAATTTTTTACTATAATTACTTCATAATAAGCTTTACTTATCTGAAATATAAGGTCTTGTTTTACCTTGTCCAGATTGCCCTGGGCAATTAGTTCTCCCAACTGTTCCTTACGCAAGGTCGACATAAGTTTACCGCCGGTAAACAAGGGCTGCTCAGCTTGAACCCCATAGGAACGACCTCGATAAGGCTCGGTAACCGTATCTCCATCCGTTTCATTCCACTCCCCTAAAAAAGCCGGATAAAATGCCCGGCGGGCTTCCTTTACCCGTAATTTAGCTAATTTCTGCTGTTCTTTGGCAATCTGCACCGGGATGTAATTAGATAAACCAATACGGATACAATCTTCTACAGCCTTTATCATAGCCGTAGAAACAGGCTTGCGGATAACCGGCTTTATTTCCGACGGCATGGTTACATCTTTATATAAACTATTTTCAACTATTTCCTTGCGTACGGCTTGCAATTTACTTGTTTCAGGCTGGGCCCTTAGTTTTTGGAATGATTCTTCTACGCCCTTGCCTTCTTTTATCCGCTTTTTAGCATCGGCACGAATCTTAGCCACGCGCGCTTCAGATTTATCGTCAATCGATTTTTTCCTTTTTTCTTCTGTAAAAGCTTTTAATCTATCCTTGGCCTTGGCCACTTCTTTGTCCTGGATTTTCTTGATCCTGTCTAATCTTCTGGCCTCTCTTTTTTTCTCGCTGGCTGTAACATTAGACAAAACTTGTTCCTTAGGCATAATTAATACACGAACAAACTGTCCTGCCCATTGCGAATCAATCTTATAGTCAAAATCCTGCTCTGCCTCAACCATCAGGACTACCGACTTGGCGGGTTGTTTTAGGTAATCAATCGTCTCTTCAAAAATAATGCTTTTAACCCCCGATTTATTTATTGGTATCTCAATCGGGACATTTTGATAAGGCCGGAAAGTAATCCTGGCCCCATCGATATAAACATAAAGACGGAGCCGTTTTTCTACCTTTTGTGATCTGACCTCTAAAGGAGGCTGAGAGTGTTCCAGGGTTATCTGAAGTCCTTGGTCGACCTTTTGCAGCGAAATATTCTTTAACTTTGCGGGTTCCTGAGCATAACAGACAACACATGAAATAAAGACTATAACCCAGGTTTTAATTAAGATGGGAAAAACTTTTATCCGTAACCTGCACAACATCTTATGCAATTCCTTTTGCCAAAGTAAATACCGTCCATAATACCTATTATATTTTATTATAGGTTATTTTGGATAGTCCGTCAATAAAAATCTGAGGGATAAGGCGAGGTTTGCCAAAGATGCCCTAATTTTAACCGGAAATAAAAAAAGAGAGCAAGCCTATAAGCCGAGTTCTGTACTTCAAATAAAATTTGAAGTGACGGTCATTCATCTTGCCCTGTGAATTACTCCACAGAGTCTTTGCGACCTAACCCGAGGAATAACAGGCGGGCCACCCTCCTCCTATTCGGTCTTGCTCCGCGTAGAGATTGCCACGTTTCACTCTTCGACTAATCACTCAGGATTAAGTCGAAGCATCGTCACTGTTGCTCTAATCCGCCTGCATACTCATAGAGCATACAGGAGTGGGTGTTACCCACTACGCTGCCCTTTGGAGCTCGGACTTTCCTCTCTGCAGTTATTTACTGCAAAGCGACCATCCGACTTGCTCTCTTATATTCAATTATTGCCTTTTTCGCTAATTTATCGGCTTCTTCGTTAAACTCTCTTTTGATATGTTCTATCCTGAAAAAGCGGAATGCCTTAAGTAACCTAACCGCTTGCTCATTTAACTGCTTTAGGTTATCACTTTTAACCTTATACTCGCCTTTAAGTTGTTTAACCAGAAGCTCGCTATCGCTCTTTATATAAACTTCCTTGGCCCCTAATTCTTGAGCCCTTTGTAAAGCTGTAATTAACGCCGCATACTCAGCAAAGTTGTTTGTCCCGATTCCGATATATTGAGAAATCATCTCTTCCCGATTGCGCAGTTTATCTTTTATAACTACTCCTACCGCAGCATGCCCTGGGTTCCCGGATGATGCCCCGTCAATATAGATTATAAAATCAACTTGTTTGTTCATTTTGCTCGACATATAAAATTCTTGCGCAGGTCTCACAGGTCAAAAGTTTACCTAGTTTTAACTCATTCAAAACCTGCGGCCGGATCTCCATAAAACATCCCGCACAGGCATTATCCTTTACCGAAACTATCGCCAATTCCCCTTTGTTTTCCAAAATGCGTTCATATAAAGCCAAAACATTTGGTTTTATATCAGACTCGCGGATCCGTTTGCGTTGGGCACCCAAGACATCAAGCTCTTCAGTGAGTTTTTTTATTTCCAGCTCGATATCAGCCTTAGTCTGCTTTAATTTATTTTCTTCTGCCTGGGTATTTTCTTTTTCCGTGGCGATAGATTGCTTTAATTTATCAATCTTCTCCAGGATAATAATAATCTCTTCTTCCAATAAAGAATTATCCGCCTTCTCTTTCTCGATTTCCAGTTGCAGGGCATTATATTCTTTATTGGACTTAACCTGATAAAGCTGCGCCTTTTGCTTATCAATAGTCTGCTCTTTTGTCTGCAAATCCAATTCTTTTTCCTTATGCTGAATTTGTACTTGCTTTACCTCATCTTCCAGTTTCTTTAAAGACGAAACCTGGCTTAAAAACTCATCTTCCAACGCCTTGATTTCCAGAGGTTTTTGTTCTAAGATCTTCTTTATTTTAAAAATTTGCACGTCTATTTCCTGTAATTTAATTAAGGTTTCAATATCTTTCATCGGTCTTTAATTCCTTTCAGCGCTTACTAACTTGTTCTTCTAAGTTACAGGTCTCAGGTTGCAAGCTGCAAGCTATTGCTAATTTTGCACTGCTAATTTTTCATTTTGCGTTTGTCTCAAACTCTACTCCCTATTCCCTACACCCTATTAATAATGGGCGATAGAGGACTCGCCTACTACGTTCGCAACTTCGTGCCTGTCCTGCCTTCAGCGGGATTGCTCTCTGCGTAGGCTCCCCTACGTTCGCTAAATTTGCAATCCTGCAAATCTGCGCTTCCATAGGTCACGCCGCTCTCTGCGCTTCGAGTCCTTTCATCCTCTTTAGAAGGGTATTATTCTTATAGTGTTACACCCTAAACCCTATTCCCTACACCCTATTACTGGTGGGCGATAGAGGACTCGAACCTCCGACTTTTGCGATGTGAACGCAACGCTCTAACCAACTGAGCTAATCGCCCAGAACATATTAGGGGTTAGGGTTTGGGGATTAGGGCATAATGAAAATATTTTTCATACTAAACCCTACACCTTAAACCATTAATGGTGGGCCCACTAGGACTCGAACCTAGGACCAAGAGATTATGAGTCTCCTGCTCTAACCAACTGAGCTATGGGCCCCAAATAAAAAACGGTAATATAAAATAATAGCAGAATTGAAGGGGTAAGTCAAGGGGCGTGTAGACAGATAAAAATCTTATTAGAACGGGGCGCTAATTCCACAGGTTAACGATCCCAACGCAAATCCATTGAGTCGTTAACCTGTAAAACTACTATAAGAAATCGCGGTGTTCTCCGATGGTAATCTCAAGAAAATCACGTAATTTCTTGCTTCTTGTGGGATGACGTAATTTTCGCAAGGCCTTGGCCTCAATCTGACGTACCCTTTCGCGGGTAACGTTAAATATCTTGCCCACTTCCTCAAGCGTTCGCGGAAATCCGTCTTTTATGCCAAACCGTAATACCAGTACACGTTTTTCACGTTCGGAAAGGGTTTCCATTACCTGCTCCATCTGCTCTTTGAGCATGGAGTGGGCCGTGGCTGTGGCTGGGCTGACTACACGTTTATCTTCAATAAAATCACCAAAGTGTGTATCCCCTTCTTCGCCGATAGGGGTCTGCAGAGAAATCGGCTCTTGAGCAATTTTTAAAATTCCCCTGATCTTGTCTACAGATATCTTCATCATGCTGCTTAATTCTTCTGGCGTTGGTTCCCGGCCATGTTCCTGAACTAAAAAGCGCGAGGCCCGAATAAGTTTATTGATCGTTTCAGTCATATGCACAGGGATCCTGATCGTCCGGGACTGATCAGCAATAGAGCGCGTAATGGCCTGCCGAATCCACCAAGTTGCATAGGTGCTAAATTTATACCCACGTTTGTACTCAAATTTATCCACGGCTTTCATAAGACCGATATTCCCCTCCTGAATAAGATCGAGAAAGGATAATCCGCGGTTTGTATATTTTTTCGCTATACTTACCACCAGACGCAGATTGGCCTCCACTAACGACTTTTTTGCTACCGTGAATTCATCTTCCTTGCTTTTTATTAAACGTAACATTTTTTTTATCTCTTCCAACGGCAGGCCTAGTTCTTTAAATATCTTTATTTTCTTCAACTGTAATTTTCGAATCTGGCCTCTTAGCCTTTTGCGCCTTTGCTTTTGAATTTCCTTTTCTAGATAGGTAATCTTATCTATGCTCTGCCGGATATCTCTAGCAATACCTTCAATCACGGATGTAGCAAGATTAAATTCAAGCAGTGTCTGCCGAGTACTTTCCGGCTTACGCACCGAACGCAAACTGGCCGTTAACTTAGTTATCCGCTTTATTAACTTACTGTATTTCAGCCTGAATTCATCGCGAATAACGTCTTCTAAGTTTATTTTTTTATCGATAATCTGATTGACAATAGATAACACCCGATAGCGTGCCATCTGACAGCTAAGCACCGCCTCCCGGAATCCAAACTCTGCTTTTTCTATCTCCTTGGCCAGGGTTAACTCTTCTTCGCGAGAAAGCAAAGGGATCTGCCCCATCTGTCTTAAATACATCCGGACCGGATCTTCAACATAAGTGGGGGTGCTTTCGGATAGGCCCTTTAGCGCTTTTGGCTTTATATCCGCTTCTTGAATTTTAGCATCCTTTAAAAAGTCTTCCTTAGAATCCACCACGTCGATGTTCTCAGCATCAAGAATTGTCAACACTTCATCTATTTGCTCTGAGGTTACAACATCCTCAGGCAGAGAATTGTTTAATTCTTCAAAAGTCAAAAAACCTTTTTTCTTCCCGCTGGCAATCAACCGCTCTAGATTTTTAATCTTTTTAGCTCTTTTCTTCAACGACTTTGCCGATGGCTTTTGGATCACCTCTTTATTCTTGGACGCAAACTTAGCCTTTCTAAGCTTCTTAGTCCGCCGCGAGGATATCTTTTTAACCTTAGGGGCTTTTTTCTTCTTTGGCTTGCCTTTAAGTTTTTTGGCTGCTTTTTTGGTCTTCTTCACTGTTTTCTTGCGCTTGGCTTTTTTGGCGGTCTTCCTTTTTACCTTTTTCCTTATCGCTTTCTTCTTCTTTTTTGCACGAGCTGTTTTTTTTCGCTTGGCCTTTCGTTTGAGCGATTTCTTCCTTGTTATTTTTTTGGCTTTTTTAGCGCGGTTTTTGCGGACGACTTTTTTCTTTATCCGTCTGGCTTGCTGTTTAGCCTTCTTCCGGGATTTCTTGACCCCAGCTTTCTTAGTTTTCTTTTTTGCTGGTTTTTTCATAGATCCCTTTCTCTTTTTTTAAATAATGATATTCTTTTAATAAAACTTTCATCCCTTGCTCGTCGGACTGCTGGACCTTATTAATCTGTCGTTGTAACGTATTAAGCCGCAGCTGGATCTTATCTTTCTTTATCTTTTTGATACAATCCTCAAAACTCTTTTTTCTATCCTTAATCCCTAAATCCGTAACCAGAAGATTGGAGATAAAAGAACTAACCCTTTGATCGTTAATCCGATTTAATAATGCCGTTGGCTTTAAATCTTTATCATTACTGGCAAATAAATGCTTGGCAATCTTCTGTATAACCGGGTCGCTAAACTCATCATAAGTTATCACTTTTTTTACTTCCGGTACAAGCTCTGCATTCTCGAACATCAACGACATCAACATGAGTTCGGCAATCTTAGAAACTTTATAAGCTTGTGAGTTCTGTGTTGCCCCAAAAACACGGTTATAAATAACCGGGGCTTTGATTTTTTTCAATTCAACCAGCAATACCCCTTCTGGCACAGCCAGCACCTCTGACAACCTCTTAATATAGACTGTTCTTAAAATTGCGTTCTTAATCTTGGTGATAATGCCCAGCATCTCTTCGGCAATCTTGGTTTTATGTTCTGGTACCTCCTTATTATATTTTTCTAAAAGTAAGTCTAATTTATAATCAAACAAGCTCTTAGCCGAAGTTAGCATTTCTTGAAAATGTTCCTGGCCATATTTACGTACGTAAGCATCCGGGTCAAATCCCGGCTCCAGCCTTACGATGCGTACGTTCATTCCTTCTTCAATCAATAGATCTAAACTACGTAATGCCGCACCTTCTCCGGCCGCATCGGAATCAAAAACAATTATAATATTTCGAGTATATCTCCTTAAAAGCCGTACATGGTCAATAGTAAAAGAGGTCCCCAAAGAGGCAACGATATTCTTTATGCCAAACTGATAAGGGATAATACAATCCAGGTACCCCTCGACAATAACCACGCTGTCTTGACGCCGGATAAATTCCTTGCTAACATTAAAACCGTAAAGATTCCGGCCTTTAATATAGATGTCTGTTTCCGGCGAATTTATATATTTAGGCTGCTTATCTGTATCTTCTGCTTTCGTTGATGCTAAAATCCGGCCGCCAAAACCAACAATCTTTCCCTGGCCGTTAAAAATAGGGAACATTATCCGGTTGCGGAATCGATCATACAGCTTACCCTGTGCATTTCTGATTACCAGGCCGGACTTAACTAACAAATTATCTTTAATGCCTCGCTTACGCAGAAAATTTAACAATCCATCCCAAAGATCAAAAGTAACGCCGATTCGAAACTTCTCGACGCTTTCCTTGTCTATTTGCCGGTTTTGTAAATACTTCCGTGCATATTCAGCCCGCTCATCTTTAATAAAATTCTGGTAAAAATACCAAGCCGCCAATTCGTTTATTTTTGCCAAGGCACTAGAAACAGAATACCCGCCGGGTGCTTGCTCCTTTTGTTCTATCTCTATCCTCACGCCCACCTTAGCCGCTACAAACCGTACGGCCTCGGGAAAATCAATGTGTTCCTGTTTCATAATAAAACTAAACACATCACCTCCCGCCCCGCAGCCAAAACAGTGAAAAATCTGTTTATCCGGACTAACGATAAACGAAGGCGTCTTTTCGTGATGGAACGGACAGCAGGCCTTAAAATTCCGGCCTGCTCTCTTAAGCGGAAAATAATTTGAAATTATCTCTGCAATATCACAACGCTGTTGGATCTCATCTAATATTTTATCAGGGATTCTACTCATTTTCTCCTAATGCGATTAAACCCGGCGCAGCTGATAATATCCAGCTTTTGTTTTTTCTCAATCCCATCCAATAACAAATTTAAGCCTAGGGTATCCGAAGATATATGGCCGGCAATAACGATATTTATATGTTCGGCCTTGGCTTTTTTTAGATGCTCCTCACTAAGATGCATGCCAATAATAGTCCCGACTCCGGCTTGGGCTAAATTCTTAAATATCTCTTTGGAGCCTTCGGTGCCGCCGGTCATATCAACAAATACCTTTCCACAACGTGCGCTATCGGTACCATTAATTATTTTGGGGCCGGCATTGTTTTTTACGGCCTGCTTATATTCAGGGACACTTTTTAAAATATCTACGATCTCTCCTACTGTTTCAGGCTTTCTTTTATTCATTAATCTCTGCAAAAAACTCGTTACATGGTTATCCGCCGGCGTATGTATACAAACTAAGGCAACATTTAACAACCTTGCGGTATCGATTGTCTTGGTGTGATTTACCGGTAATAATTTTCTTTCCACCTCACCAATGCGTTTACTTAAAAGATCCTCGGCAATCCGGATCGGCACCCCTCTTAAATTAACGATGTCGGTCTGCATCGACATGACTTGATGTAATGCCGCCAAGGCCTTGCCTTCGGGATGATGTGAGATAACAAGATCTATCTTTTTCCCCTTATCGGCCAAACGTTCGGCAAGTAAGATTTCACTGGGATCAATATCAATGCCAATCAACACTGTTTTGACTTGTTTATTCGCATCGCCGCAGAGTATCCTCGTGTCACTGTAAGGATTACTCAAGCGTTCAACGTCAAATTCCTCTTTATCTTTTAGGCTTAATTTTTCATACTGTTTTTTTATTCTTTTAAGTTCTTGCGCTACCCGTTCTTTTCCCCGTGGATCTTGTTCAATCCCCTTTTTAATCGCCAGTTCATACAATTCTTTTATCTTCAAGACTTCTCCCCTTTTTTAGTTAATATGTTATTTACCACCCCATTTGGGACAAACCTAAACACATATTTATACGTGGCCGGAGCCACTTTAATAATTGCTGGACCAGTTAAAGAACGCCGCCACAGGCTGTTTTGAATATATTTCCCCGGTAATATATTCAGCATCACAAGGATCATACTTACGGTCAAAAAACCACGTCCCAATCCAACAATTATAGCACCGGTCCTATCTACTTCGGGTGCGAACTTAGTCGTCATCACTTTAAACACAAATACCCTTAAAGAATAAAACACCAAAAAAGAAACTAAAAAAATAGATAATATTGCTATCTCTTTTGCCAGCCAACCAGGTAAAAAAAGACAGGCTTTTATAAAACTGCCTGCTCTTATAAAAAAATGTGATCCTAAAACGACAGAAACCAGAGTTGCTAAAATCTTAAGGATCTCAATAAAAAGTCCATTTTTAAAACTTATGTAACCTATTCGTATTAAAATAATTAAGGAAAAGAGGTCAATCCAATTAAAACGTATCATTAATCAATATCTTTATTAATTCATTGAAAGTATACCATAGCAATTACAATCTGTCAAGGAGACAAGGAAACTATTTATTTACCATAACTTATTTATTTTAAATTGGTTACAATAAATAAACCCCCTCTTACATATAAAAACGCAACCCTTAACACATATACATTGTTTTAAAAAGTAGGCAGGTATTTACAGCTTCTCACTGGTTGTAAAAACTAGTAGTTTTAGACGGAAAATCGTCCCTAATTGAGCATCCCCTTAAACAAGCTCAGCTGCTATTTGCCGGTTGCATAATAGCTGATTCTTACAAATCTTGTGAATCGGCGAATAGCTTCGTTTCTTGCTTTTTCTTTCTCCAAATCTGATTCCGCTTGGTTATATTCAGGAACAGAATTGAGTAATTTATCCGCATATGTTTTGCGTTCTTCTTCGCTCATAAAATTATCCCTGATCACATGCAGCTCTCCGGAATCAAGAAAAAATCCTCCGCAATTATAACATTCATCAACGTTTACTTCTTTTGCCGATTCATATTTATGGATATGCATAGGAAGATTGCATTTTGGACAATTAATTTCCCCTCGGTTTTCATCATTCTGACGGGGGTTATGTAGGGCATCCTTAAGGGCCTTGCCCAAACCTTCATTTTTCTCATCAAGCTTGGACAGTTCCATCCAGTCAAACCAAACCCCTTTACACCCATTCTTGCATACATCAACCGCAACCCCGCCAAAATCTTCCTCCACCATCTGTTTCTGACATGCCGGACAAATCATATCAAAGCCCCTTTCTGTTCCAAAATAAAATTATTCTATTTCCCTTATAAAAGTTTACAATGTGCCAATAAAAAAATCATACCATTTTTGTTATTTTTCTTCAATAAAAATTTATTTAAACAATTCCGTTTTTTATCTTTATGCACTTATATGATTATCCGGATAAGACCCCCGTTATTGCTGCCACTTTTTCCATAAGCCTTTTGATTTTTCTTGGGCCTGTTTATGCAACTGGTCAAACAAGGATTTATATCTTACATTCGGGGAGGTGTCTAAAAGATGACTGTAGCCGTTTTTGATGATTTCGGCATTAACAAAAGTTTCCTCATCGTTTAAAATATAAACGTAACCTTGCAGTACTCCATAAAAACCTTTTGGCTGTTTATCAAATTCTACCCGCACCCTTTTACCTGCCACTAAGTCTTTCGTGAATTCCCTGGCCTCACTGCCCATGGCCGTCAAAACCTCCATCTGGATACCGGTGGCTCTGACATCCACAAACATCTTGTTTGTTTTTTGCACCTCAGGGGTATAGACACCAACCAGCTGCAGGATTTGCCCGTTACGCAATTTTAAGGTATTACCACTAATTACCCGGTCAACCAAAATATCATTATATTCCGACGACGGCGACCATGTTTTTTCTAATCGGATGGCAACACTTGCATCTTTATCTTGCTCTGCCCATACAGGACAGCTGCGCAAAGGTAAAATAAGACTGCTAAAAAGATAGATTATTAAAGTTCGTGCGACTAGTTTGCTCATCTGATCAATTGTAAAAACAAATATACAATCCAACAACTAAACAAGATACAATCTTATTTCAATTGATTATAATCCATTTTAGCCAGATATTCGTATCTTTTAAAACGCCGCGTTACTTCTTCCTGGGAAAGTTTAAGTAGCATCTGCGCCCTTTCTGGATCAATGGATTTTAAAGCACGAAACCGATTTTCGTTATAAATATATTCTTCCAGCGGTATGGTCGGTGCTTTACTGTCTAACTGCAGAGGATTTTTGTTCTCCCTCAATAAATTCGGATCAAATCTAAGCAATGGCCAATAACCGCAGGCTACGGCCTTTTTCTGCTCATCCATACCCTTGGTCATATTGATACCATGGGCGATACAGTGAGAGTAGGCAATAATAATCGAAGGACCATCATAGGCCTCGGCTTCCAAAAATGCCTTGATCGTCTGGGCGGGATTAGCACCCAAGGCAATCCGGGCAACATAGATGTGGCCATAGGTTATTGCTAATAACGCCAGATCTTTCTTAAACAATGGTTTGCCCGCTGCCGCAAATTTAGCGATAGCACCCATGGGCGTGGCCTTAGACATTTGACCGCCGGTATTAGAATAAACCTCGGTATCCAAAACCAGCACATTTATATTCTTATCCGAAGCCAAGACATGATCCAAGCCACCATATCCAATATCATAGGCCCATCCATCTCCCCCCATAATCCAGACACTCTTTTTTACCAGGTAATCAGCAATACTTAACAGTTGCGCTGCGGCTGGATTTTTTGAATTTTTGACGAGGATATCTTTTAACTGGGTAATGCGTTTGCGCTGTTCTTCGATATCGATATGCACAGTTTGTACAGCAGTTAAAATCTCATTAAATAACGCATAACCTTTTTCAAATTCCTTCTGCGTGCCTAAAGTTTTAAGCAAAATTTGGGCCTTTTCGGTGATCTGGTCAACCGCTAAGCGCATCCCAAAACCAAATTCCGCGTTATCTTCAAACAGAGAATTTGACCATACCGGTCCCCGCCCATCTTCACGTATGCAAAACGGAGTAGTCGGTAAATTGCCTCCATAAATTGAAGAACATCCGGTGGCATTGGCCATCAGCGCCCTATCGCCAAAGAGTTGGGTTAATAGCTTAACATAGGGTGTTTCTCCGCAACCAGCACAAGCCCCTGAGAATTCGAATAAAGGCCTTAATAGTTGTGAGCCCTTTATCGTGTTTATCCCAACCGGCAGATCTTTTACTTCGATATCCGGTAAAGAAAGGAAAAAAGCAAAATTCTTCTTTTCTCTATCACGCACGCTAATCTGGGCAACCATATTGATCGCTTTTTCCCCCGTAGGTTGTTTATTTTCATCTTTCTTGATAATGGGGCAGGTGTTTACGCAAGCGCCGCAACCAGTACAATCTTCCGGAGCAACCTGGAGTGTAAATGCCTTATCTTCTAAGCCTTTGCCTTTGGCGGCGGTGTGCTTAAATTCAGACGGGGCTTTATCCAGAAGTTTCTTATCGTATATCTTCATCCGGATTACAGCATGCGGACATACCAGCGAACATTGGCCGCATTGGATACAAATTTCCGAGTCCCACTCCGGCACCTGGACAGCAACATTGCGTTTTTCAAACTGCGAGGTTGCGGTGGGATATGTACCATCATTGGGAAAAACAGATGAAGGCAGCTCATCACCTTTGGCGGCAATTATTTTGGCCGTGACTTTTTTGACAAATCCCGGGGCATTATCAGGCACAACCGGTGGCATCTTGATCTTACTGGTTGCTTTCTTGGGGATATCAACCTCTTCAATATTTTCCAAGGCCTTATCTACGGCCTCGTAATTCATGTTTATAACTTTATCTCCTTTTTGGCCATATGTTTTTTTAATCGCCGCTTTAATTGCCGCAACAGCCTTATCGGTAGGTAAAATATTGCTGATTGAGAAAAATGCAGTCTGCATAATCATATTAATACGCGCGCCTAATCCTAATTCTTCCGCCAATTTATAGGCCTGGATAACATAGAACTTTAATTTCTTATCAATAATTGTCTTCTGTACTTCTTGCGGCAATTTATCCCATACCTCATTTTTATTGTAGGGGCTGGCAAGAAGAAAAATTGCCTTTTCATCGGCAACGCTAAGTAAATCATATTTTTCCAAGAAAGAAAAATTATGGCAGGCGACAAAGTTTGCTCTCTGGATAAGATAGGTGCTTTTTATCTGATTCTTGCCAAATCTTAAATGCGATACTGTCTGAGAACCGGCTTTTTTGGAATCATAAACAAAATATCCTTGTACGTAATTATCGGTGAGGTCCCCAATGATTTTAATCGAGTTTTTATTTGCCCCTACCGTACCATCAGAACCTAAACCATAAAATACACCTCTAAAATTATCTGGATCTTCCGCTGAAAAACAACTGTCCAATTTAAGGCTGCTCTGGCTTATGTCATCATCAATGCCTGCGGTAAAATGGTTTTTGGGATTTACCGCAGAAAGATTATCAAAGACCGCCTTTACCATACACGGATTAAATTCTTTAGAGCCTAAGCCGTAACGACCTCCGATAATCACCGGCCAGTTCTTAAACGGAGCAGTCCCCTTTTCTAACGCTTCGCCAATGGCTGATCTTACATCTAGATAAAGCGGTTCTCCGATAGCACCCGGTTCTTTAGTCCGGTCTAAAACCGCGATTTTTTTTGTAGTTGCCGGCAATGAAGTTATAAAATCATTGACGGAAAATGGACGATAGAGCCTAACTTTTATCAGTCCAACCTTCTGGCTGTCTTTGTTCATCTTCGCTACTGTTTCTTCTACGGCACCGCTTCCAGAACCCATAATTACGATTATGTTTTCTGCATCTTTTGAACCCACATAATCAAAAAGTTTATATTTTCTAGCCACTACATCCGCAAATCTGTCCATTACCATTTGCGTAATTGCCGGTGCCTTTTGATAAAAAGGGTTTATCGTCTCTCTTTCTTGAAAAAAAACATCCGGATTCTGGGAAGTACCCCTGATCGTGGGCTTATCCGGATTAAGGGCCCTAAGTCTATGTGCTGTTACAAATTCTTCTTTTATTACAGCACGCATATCATCAAAATTAAGCTCTTCTATCTTTTGAATTTCATGCGAAGTACGAAACCCATCAAAAACAAGTAAAAACGGAACGCGCGATTCTAATGTTGCTGCCTGGGCAATCAAGCTTAGATCCATCACTTCCTGGACGCTATTGGCAAAAAGCATGCCGAATCCCGTACCGCGTGTCGTCATTACATCAGAATGATCACAAAATATACTTAAGGCATGCGTTGCCACTGTCCTTGCGGTTATGTAAAATACGGTAGGGGTTAATTCTCCTGCGATCTTAAACATATTCGGGACCATAAGCAGCAACCCTTGGGAAGCGGTAAAGGTAGTGGTAATACTGCCTGCGGTAAGGGCCCCGTGCACTGCGCCGGATGCCCCGCCTTCCGATTGCAGTTCTGATACTATCGGCACCTGATTCCAGATATTGGTTTTACCCTGGGCTGATTTTTCATCTGATATCTCGCCAATCGGCGAAGATGGCGTGATTGGATAAATGGCAATAACTTCATTTGTGGCATGGGCAACATAAGCCGCAGCTGTATTTCCATCCATGGCAACGTGTCTTCTCGGCATCTTAATCCCCCTCTTTGCATATTTTGGTTTTTGTTTGGAAATTTTGACTAGGTTGTATACTTTAACACAAAATTTATATAAAATCAAATAAAATGCATACTATCCATTATTCTCGGCTTAAAACCAGGTGTCTCGCTTCAATCTATCCCGGCCCCTTTCATAACTTATCTCTGATTGATCCGGAAAGGCCTTAAGGGTAAAAGTTACCCAGACAGCGAGGTCTCGAGTCGAGCCGTCTTCTTTCAATTTTATATTATAAGACATCTCAAGCAGCCAACAATGCAGGTCGCGATAGACACTATATTTCTGTTCCTGAAAAACATCGGTATAGGCTTCATAGCGGATAAGGGCCCTTGCCTGCCATAATCGGTTAAATTTATAATAACCATCTGCGGTTGTTTGTTCACTCGAATCGCGTCTATAGCGTTTGCCTAAGCCCAAACTCCATTTATCCTCAACAAGCGCTGTAAGGTCAATATTGGCCTCCTGAAATCTGCGTTGGTATTGGTCATATATAGAATCAGATTCAACAAAAAGCCAGCGATATGGGTTTATATCCAGGTCGCTGTTGATAAGCGAAAAATGCCTTGCTCCGGGCTCAACCCGATGGTAATAGTTGACATAAGGATAAAAATATACAAGATCAACTGTTTCTAATTTGTCCAAATTCCCTTCCTGTGTTTCTGATTTATTCTGATTATCTTTCTGTTTCCATTTTGTCTGCAAATGATTTTGCAAACCAAAGGTAAACACATTCGCTTGTCCTACTCCATCTATGCTATCAAAACCAGCGAATTTATGCGCAGGAAGAGTAGGCTCATGGACATAATCGTAGTTTATAGCAGGGGTTATAATATGGCGCAGCCGATTAAATTCAACACCTAACAAATTACCCGTATAATCAGATACACGATAAAATTTTGTATTCAACTCACCGCCATAATTATGCACGCCTCTTATTAAATCCTGTCCTTCTCCATTTACACCCTTGGAATAATATGTCTGCCTCATCCCCGCATAAGGAACAAAGTTTATCCAATCGAAATATCCAGGCAATTTAGTCGGGTATTTCAATTCATTATAGGTATCAAACCTGTTTACATCGGTATCAGAGGTATCGGCGCTGGAATCCGCTATCTTTCTGTTTAAATTAACTACGGCCAAGTCATTGTGATAATATAAATTCGTATCTTCTATTTGGTAGCTGTTAAGATTATACGTCAGCTCCGGCAATCGTTCTATTTCGGAGTAAAAACGATTGGTTCTTTTGCGGGCATAAATACTGCAGTTGTAATCTTCCTGGGCATGAGATATCGAAGCCTCTGATGCCGGTTGAATATCACTCTCATATTCTTGATAAAAATACTCCTTCATAAAACCAAAATCGCTCATCTTATTGAAGTTCACCAACGCTAAACTTGAATCGTCTATCTGCCACTGGTGTTTAACCTGCCCCCGCCATCGCTCTGTTTCCTGAATCCATTTCTCCCATTCCTCACGGCCATTTTCTTGGATAAATTGCTCCCGCTCATCTTCATCGTTCTTAAGATATTTGTCCCGTTGATTCATGTGGTATACTTTAGTCTGCCCTTTTCCGTAATTAGGCAGATCATAATAAGCGTCTACTCCTCCGGCATAACCCTGAAGCTCTCGATGATCATTATGGACAATCGCTTCTAAATTGTTACCTACAAAAAACTCCGACGTAGTCAACGCAAACCAACCCCAACGTTTTGTGTGGCCCACAGTTACGGTAAGATTCGTAGTGTCATGTAACGACTTTCTCCAATATGGGATATACATCACCGGGACCCGACCGATAAATATTAGAGCGTTTTTAGCGATAATTTTATCGCCAATATAATAATACATTGTTCGCGCCTGCATGCGATAATGCGGCCGATCACGCTCGCATGTGGTAAAATATGCGCGTTTGAAATCAATTTTTTCTTTATTCACCTTGTTTGCATACTCTGCTTTCCCATACCAAAGCGTATCCTCAAAATCCGCATCATGAAAATCCCCGGTCTCGGTATCAAAATTGTATACAAGATTTTGTCCGGTTATCTGGGTATCTTTCTCATACATCTTCACTTCGCCCGGGGCTACGGCCCGGTTTATGTTTAGGTCAAAATTTATGCGCTTGGATAAGATCTTAACGCCCTGATGATTGACCTCAACTTCTTTTGCTTGGGCATCGCTCTCATTACCTTTGTCGCTTTCCATATATCCTTTTTTCGACTCAAAAAAGTATTCAAGAAAATCTCCCTTCATTTCTATATCATTATAATAAAGCTTAACATTACCCCAGGCAATCCCTTGCTGAGTCTTCATATTTATTTTCACATTATCCGCAAATAGCTGGGCATCTTCGTAATCAATCTTTACGTTACCTTTACCGACAATTTTTTCTTCCTGGTCCAAATACTCAACATCATCAGCATCGACAATAACCGGTTTTTTGTCCTGTTTTATTTTTTTCGCAGGGGGATCTTGCACGATTTCGGCAAAAACTGTAGTTTCAGATTGGATTAATAAGGTAAGTAAAAAAAGAAACAGGGTAGCTAGAAAAATCCGCTTATAAATTACTTGTAGCCCCCTGGCACTAATTGCTTTTGTGATAATTAATGATATTTTTGAGCATTTCATCCAGTGTTAGTTTTGGGGTAAATCCGGTGAGACGATTAATCTTTGTAATATCCGGTACCCGATACAACATATCTTCAAAATCTTCGGCATAAGCTTCCTTGTAGGGAAGATATATAATTTCCGAGTAACTATTGGTTAGTTCTTTTATCTTTTTGGCCAAGTCCCCAATGCTAATTGATTCATAACTACCAATATTAAAAATTTCGCCTTCGGCCCGCTCATCATTCATTAATAATTCTACGGCATCAACCGTATCGTTAATATAGGTAAAAGAGCGCACCTGATTGCCGTCACCAAACACGGTTATCGGTTCGCCTTTTAGGGCCTGTTGAACAAAACGCGGTATAACCATGCCATAGTTTGGACTTTGGCGGGGGCCGCAAATATTAAAAAACCGCGCGATGACTACCTTTAGTTTCTTGACCTTATAATAGCTAAGGGCCAGCGTTTCATCAATCGCCTTGGAAGTAGAATAGCCCCAACGCGGGATATTAACGGAACCGGCAACTCGATCATCATCTTCTTTAAACGGCTGCTTGCCACTTTTTCCATATACCTCAGAGGATGAAGCCAAAAAAGTCTTTTTATTAAATATATTCGCAAGTTCAAGAATTATTTCCGTGCCACGCACATTTGTTATCAAGGACTCCAGCGGATGATCAATCACATATTTTACACCGACCACTGCCGCCAGATGGTAAATGCAATCGCAAGAAGTTACCAGTTTCAGCATTAATTTATAATCCAAGATGCTTCCTTCAACAAAATCATAATTTTCGTTTTTCTGTAAATGAGCAATATTCTCTATCTTCCCCGTAGAAAGGTTATCGACAATTGTTATATCATGTTTTTGTTTTATTAATCTCTCGGCAATATAGGAACCAATAAATCCCGCACCACCCGTTATTAAAATTTTCATTTTTTCTCTACTCCGGTTAACGCCAAGACTGCTCCTCCGATAATACCAGCTTTTTCCTTGCATTTAGAAGAAACTATCTTTAGATTGCGACAGGAAACTTGAAATGCCCTTTCCCTTACCATTCTCCTTATCGGACCCAGAATCAGCTTGCCGGCATTCGCCACACCGCCCCCAATAACAATAATTTCCGGATTAAGCAAATTCACCACGCTGGCAATAAGTACCCCCACATGCCGACCAACTTCTTTCCATAAGATGACCGAAAACGCGTCTTTTTTACGAGCCGCCTTACTTAACATTTCCAAGGTTAGGTTTGAATAGCGGCCCTTAAGCTCATTACGGATAATGCTTTTTGCCCCGCGGCGCAATCGTTTCATGGCCTCTTCTAATATATAACGGCTGCCGACATATCGCTCGATGCAACCAATGCTTCCGCAAACACAAACCGGACCATTTTCATCTATAGAGATATGGCCTATCTCGCCAGCGGCAAAATTCATCCCCCGGTATATCTTTCCGTTTAAAATTATTCCTCCCCCAATACCCGTGCCCATAGTGATACATACACAATTCCTGTATCCCCTTGCCGCCCCAAATTTACTTTCAGCTAAAGCCATCAGATTAGCATCATTATCGACAAACACGGGAACTTTCAGCTTTTCCTTTAACACCTCCCGAAGATGCACATTCTTCCATCCGGCAACATTGGTAAGATCGCATACTATCCCCTGATTAAAATCAACGCGGCCGGGGACCCCAATCCCGACACCTCTTATCCTATGGCCTTTAAATGTACTTTCGGCTTTGAGCTTTATAATTCTTATCACTAACTGTTCGATCAAAGTATCGCGATTGTAGTCTTTAGTCGAAAAAACAGAATAACCTTCAATTTTATAATTTTTATCTGTAAACCGCACAAGCGCCATTTTTACATAGGTGCCCCCAAAATCTACACCAATTGTATATCTTGAGCCTGAGGCTTCACGTCTTTCTTTCATTTTAGTTTATATTATCCTTTCTTAAATAATATCCGCTAAGATAAGTAATCCATCGTCTGACTCAACGTAGATTTCAACTGCTTTCTGTGCACAATCAGATCAATCAACCCGTGTTCTAGTAAAAATTCTGATCTCTGAAAACCCTCGGGCAGCTTCTGCCTGATCGTCTGCTCAATTACCCGGGGGCCGGTAAAGCCGATTAATGCCCTGGGCTCAGCGACCATTACATCGCCCAAGCTGGCAAAACTAGCCATGATCCCGGCCATAGTGGGATTTGTAAGCACCGAAATATATAATAGATTTTTGCTTTTGTGTTTAGCCAATGCCGCAGATGTCTTAACCATTTGCATCAGACTAAACATCCCTTCATACATACGGGCCCCGCCGCCGGAACCAGATACAATAATCAGAGGAAGCTTAAGTCTGGTTGCATTCTCCGTAGCGCGGGTTATCTTTTCTCCCACTACAGAGCCCATTGACCCCATGATAAAACGTGAATCCGTAATAGCAAAAACAATCTTCTTTTTATTTAAAAAGCCGCATCCGGTAATTACAGCATCCAAAAGCCCGGTTGCCTTTTGGTCCTGTTTAATCTTTTGCGTATATGTTTTAGGCCCTTTAAAACCCAATACATCCTTGGGCTCAAGATTCTGATCGTATTCCTCAAAGGTGCCTTCATCAATTAAAAGCTCTATCCGTTGACGGGCACTAATGACAAAATGATAGTCGCACTTTGGGCAGACGTTCATGTTTTCGTCAAGTTGTTTATTAAAAATTATCTGGCCGCATTCATTGCACTTAGTGCACAGCCCATTGGGGATATCCTTTTTTTTTATCTTTACAATGGTATATTTTGGTTTGCCAAACATATTTTTTATATAATGATAATGCTAATTTTTATAAAGAGCTAGAGCTACATCTACGGCTTGGGCGGCATCAGAGGCATAGCCATCGGCCCCGATTTCATCCGCAAATTGCTGTGTAACCGGCGCTCCGCCGATCATCGTCTTAACCGATAATCCTTTGTCCTTGAACAAAGAAATTGTCTTTTTCATATAAGGCATAGAGGTCGTTATTAACGCCGACATTGCTACAATCTTAGCCTCTGATTTAATTAAGCTTTCCAAGAATTTTTCGGGAGCAACATCTATCCCGAGGTCAATCACCTCAAATCCCCCGCCTTTTAGCATCATTTTCACCAAATTCTTACCGATATCATGCAGGTCACCTTTTACTGTGCCCACGATGATACAGGCCTTTGGTTTGTGATCAGCCCCTACCAACATCGGCTCAATCAACTCCAAGCCCGTTTGCATGGCCTTAGCTGAAATCATTACCTCTGGAATAAACATCTCATTCCGTTTAAAACAATCCCCCACCTGCTGCATACCAGCAATCAGGCCGTTATCGAGGATATCTTGGACCGCAACCTCAGCATCAATGGCGGCCTGAACCAGATTTTTAATCTGATCAAGCTGCCCGGCAAGAATCGCTTTTTTTATCTCTTCTAAATTTTGCATAATTTAATATGTTAGCATAAACTTAAGTGCTTGTCAAAGCTGCTGTTGAGTTTTAAATACACGGTTTTACTCATCCCATACCCCCCTAAACTATATATGCTCAATATCTAGTCTTAAAACTAATAAGTCCGATGAGTCCATAGACTACAAAACATGCTGATATTATTAAAATAACACCCATCGGGTTAAAAAACTCAGACAATTTTGAGGCCACAAACATAAACAGAAGAAAACCCAAATTCATGGCAATCCCTAAACTACTAAAAATTCTACCGCGCATATCTGACTTTATGACTTCATGAATCAGGGTATTGCCCGAGATAAATATCGGGCCCACGCTCATGCCAATAAAAACAGCTAATACAGCGGCAATACGTAACGATGGATAGATCTTTAAAAAAATGGCAAAACTGCCAATAAAGATACCGCAAGCAATTAAGCTTAAAAATATTACTTTAACTTTAGATATTTTGTGTCCGAATCGACCGCAACCAAGGGCCCCTAAGAATAATCCTGCTCCTAAAAAAATCGATAAAAATCCCAAATCGCGTGTCACCGACCCAAATACCTGCTGGATAAAAACAATGGCAATAATATAAAGTGCTCCGGCTGCGCACATGATTATAAATATGGTGAAAAAAATAAAACGCAGGTAGGGATGCGTAAAAACATATTTTATCCCTACTATGATATCGGAAAATATGGACTTATTAACAATGCCCGATATATTTGGGGCCTGGCGAGATGATTCTTTAAGATGGACATTATTTACGGTAATGAAAGAAAGCAAAACCGCAGAAAATATATAAGTAGTTGCATCAATATAAAAGCCTATCTTTGCTCCCACTACTTCTATCAACGGTCCGCCCAGGCCAACCCCTAAGACAGCGGCCATCATTATAGTGGTGTTAGTTAAAGAATTAGCAACCAGTAATTTTTCTTTAGATACAAGCTCCGGTATTATAGAAAGTTTAGAAGGCAGAAAAAAACAACTCGCTGTAAAAACCAAGAAAATACATATATATATGGGCACAAGGGAATGAAGTCTGATAAGAAATAACGGAATAGACAGAACCAGTGCTGCCCGAATGATATCAGTAATGATCATCGTATATTTACGATTCCATCTGTCGACATAAGCCCCGGCAATGGGACCGATCAAAAAACTCGGTATTATGGTAAACGACATTACCTTCGCCAACCCAAACGCAGACCCCCCCCAGTGTTTAAAAACAAAAGCAATTAAAGCCATCTGTGTAAGCCTATCCCCAAATTGCGAGATAATCTGCCCCAGCCAGAAGAAAAAAAAGTTCTTATCTTTTAAAACATCCCTAAAACGACTCAACAATGGTCTCCTTTTCGAATCCCTTTCCTTTTTAGGTGGGTATTATTCTTAAGAAGAGGGAGGATAAAATTCCTCCTTCTTCTTAACTCAGCTTCTTTCCTTTTGGAAAGGGGTGATCCCAAGAGGGGAAAACTGCGTTTTCCCTCATTGGAAAAAGTTTTGCTGTCTAAAACTTTTTTGGAGCCCACGAAGGGAATCGAACCCCCGACCTAAGCTTTACGAAAGCCTTGCTCTACCAGCTGAGCTACGTGGGCATAATAAGCTAATTAAACAGCTACGATACAAATATTATGTTTATTGGCCTTATCTAAAACATAATCTTTATCTAAAAACAATGTCTTGTCCGCCTCTATCGCTAAAACCGCTATCTTATTCTTTATTAAAGTCTCTATTGTACCCTTGCCGATCAACGGCACATCAAAACGCATATCCTGTTTAGGCTTACTCACCTTTACGACAATTGCTCCGGTTTTGGCGTATGCACTACCGCGTGCAATTGCCAGATCAGTACCTTCAATCGCCTCGATACTTAAGACCACTTTATCTTTTACGACCACGGTTTGTCCAATGTCTAAAGCGGCAACGGCCTTAGCGATATTCTGGCCAAATTCTATATCTTGCCATTGGATATCCGAAGGCGAACATTTTGTAAAAATCCCTTTTGGCACAAGATGGTCTTTGATAAACGTCGTAGAATTGATCAATTCTATGCCGAGGGCACTGATCCTTTTGGCCACCGCACCCAGAATTGTATCTGTCCTTTTATCTTTTAATTGTGAGAATAGTATTTTAAGTTCATCATCTAATTCGATGTCTGAAAATAAAAGCCGGTGCCGGATCTGCCCGACCATTATCGCTTTTTTTACTTGCTCTTTTTTCAAAATCTCAATAAGCATCTTAAGCTGTCCGACGCTAATCCAATACATCTTATCTACCGCCGCTGCTAAGTCTTTTTCCGTCTCTTCCTTGATCGCTATGGCAACAAGATACACCCCCGTATTTTTGGCTGCCTGGGCAAAAAGCAAGGGTAATTTTCCGTTACCCGCAATCAATGCAATTTTTTCCATTATCTATAATCTCCTCGAGACTTATACAGAGTTCAGAAAAATAGAAGACAGAAAACAGATTTTTCTCGCTCCTGAGATATAATACCTGAGTTCTGTCCTTTAAATCGTAACTTATTAGCTGCCCTTACACACGCCGCGTTTAGCACTTTCCATAAATTCTATAAGGCATAAAACATGCGGATCGGGGGGAATTTCATCTTTAATCTTTTCTAAGGCATTTGTCGTCGACAGCTTCATGTTAAACAAGATTTTAAACGCTGTCTTTATATGCTGAATACTTTTTAAATCTATATCGGCCCGCTTTAAACCGATATTATTTATACTATAAACCCGGGCCGGATGACCATCAACCATAGCATAAGGTGGTATATCCTGAACAACTTTAGAACATCCTCCAACAATCGATAATTTTCCTACGCGCGTAAACTGATGAATAGCCACTAGTCCTCCGACTACGGCTTTATCTTCTATCTTGACATGGCCCGCCAATGTCCCGACATTAGCAATTACGATTTCATTGCCAATTTCACAATCATGCGCAACATGAGAATAAGCCATAAGTAAATTCCTATTTCCAAGTACGGTCTGGCCTTTTTCTACTGTGCCCAGATTAATCGTGACATATTCCCGAATTATGTTATCATCGCCGATGATGATCTCGGTCTTCTCTCCCCTGTATTTTAAATCCTGCGGGGTGCTACCGATTACAGCCCCGGTGAAAATTTCACAGCGTTTACCGATTTGCGTATGGCCATCAATAACACAGGAACTTCCAATCTTAGTCTGGGGCCCAATCTTGACATGCTCCCCGATTACCGTATAAGGCCCCACGCAAACTTTGGAGCCGAGTTCTGCTTTCGGGTGAACACAAGCGCTTGAATGAATATTTACATTCTCTGCCATGGTATTAATATATTATATCATTTAACGTTAAATTTAAACCTAAAATAATCTTCCTTATGCCAACGAAAACATCAGCGTTGCTTCCGCCGCAAGCTTATCGTTCACCATGGCCCGTGCATATACCTGGCCGGTTTTTGTCTTCAACCTTGTAACTGAAACCTCCATAAATAGCTGATCCCCCGGCAAAACCATCCTCCGAAACTTCACCTTATCGATACTCATAAAATAGGCACGCTTACCTAAATTCGCCCGTTTGCTTAAGATTAAAACGCCTGCTAACTGGGCCATGGCCTCAACTATTAATACCCCAGGCATTACCGGACGTCCGGGAAAATGCCCTTGAAAAAACTGCTCATTGATACTTACATTCTTTATCCCGAGGGCATACTTATCCTCTTCCAATCTTACTATTTTATCTACAAGTAAAAAAGGATACCGATGCGGCAAAATCCGTTGGATATCATTAATATCTAGCGGCGCACTACTTTTAAACTCAGAACTTACCGCTCCAATACCCACTTTTGCCTGTCGATCATAGAGATGTTTTATCTTTTGCAGAAGTCTTATGTTCAAAGGATGTCCACTTTTTATACCAATAACATGTCCTTTTAAAGGACGCCCCAACAGATATAAATCACCGATAAGATCACAAATTTTATGCCGGACAAATTCATTCTCAAATCGTAACGTATTATTCACTATCCCATCAGCTCCCACCACCACGGTATTATCATAGTTTGCCCCCTTACCCAGACCTTGTCGGGTCAATTCCCCGGCTTCTTGCTGCAAACAAAATGTCCGACTAGGGGCAATCTCTTTTTCAAAAATATCCGGGTTAAACTCAAAAGATGCATATTGTGATTTCAGGACAGAATCCGGATAACTCATGGTATAAGAAATCTGAAAATCGTTGGCCGGCAGGATCATTAATGAAGAATCATCCTCTTCCATATATAAAGGCTCCTTGGGCTGAAAATAGCTACGAGGTGAATTTAGTTCTTTTATCCCCGCTGCTTTTAAAATTTTAAGGAAAGGTAGGGCACTGCCATCAAGACCGGGCAATTCTTCAGCGTCCAATTCAATCAAGATATTATCAATACCCAGACCAGCTAAGGCTGCCATTACATGTTCAATGGTGTGAATCTCTATGTTTTGGGTGCCAATCGAGGTGCGACGCGGCTTCTCGATTAGATTAGAAATGTGGGCCTTTACCCGCGGTTGGAGAGGTAAATCAATACGAACAAAATTAATACCCTCGTCTGCTTCCAAGGGCTTAAACTTTACGGTAACTTTCTGGCCTGTATGTAAACCAACGCCGTTAAGTTCTACCGCTTTTATTATCGTCTTCTGGTTTTCCACTATTTTTTTCCTTCAAAGCCGCTTCCAAAATAGCAATTTTTTCTTCTAATTCGTTCACCAACTTATACAAGCCAGGTAGTTTTTGAACACAAGCATTTATCCTTTTTGCCTTTTTATGCGGCTTTGCCGGATAACCAGAAACACAAGTATTCGCAGGTACAGACTTGGTAACACCAGCTTGCGCGGCAACTACCGCACTATCACCGATATTGATATGACCGATAATACCTGACTGGCCCGCTAAAACAACATTTTTACCCACTATCGTGCTACCTGAAATACCAGTTTGTGCGACAACTATCGAATTTTCTCCAATAACAACATTATGAGCAATCTGTACTAGATTATCGATTTTTGTCCCGTGCTTTATTAATGTCTTATCAAAACGCGCTCTATCAATGGTTACGTTTGCACCTATTTCAACATCGTCCTCGATAATAACGGTGCCAATTTGGGGAATCTTATGATGCAATCCTTTAACTGTAGCAAACCCAAAACCGTCACTACCAATAACTGTACCACTGTGAATAATTACCCGCTTACCAATCTCTACCCTTTCTCTAATACTTACGTGTGGATATATTATGGTATCAGCACCAATCTTTGTATTATGACCAACAAATACACCTGAACATAAAATAGTGTTATCACCAATCTCGGCGTTTTTTTCGATAACTACATAGGGTTGAATAGACAGATCCTTGCCTAACTTAACATTCTCCCCAATAACCGCCGTAGGGTGAATACCTCGATATTCGCTGGCCTCATTAGGCGCAACCAATGACAGTAATTTAGCAAAGGCTAACGAAGGATTCTCAGTGAGAATAAGCGGTTTAGAAGGTGTCTTCACATCCGGGGTTGTAATTATGGCCGAAGCCTGGGTATGTTTCATTAACGGAACATATTTGGGATTAGCGACAAAAGTAATATCACCCTGTTTGGCCTCTTTTATACCGCAAACACCGCTAATCTGTGTATTTTCATCCCCAATAATCGTGCCATTAATAAGCTGCGCTATCTCTTTTAAAGATTTCTGCATCTTTACTCCTTAGCTTTATAGCGCTTATTCAAAAGTTTTATGATCTCATCGGTAAGATCCATATCCTCCGGACCATCAATGAGAAGCCGATCATCTAAAATATAAGTCCATTTTCCCTTTTTTCTTATCTCGCCAGAGGCCTGTTCAATATCCTTAAGTATTTCACGTAATATGCGATCCTCGTCTTTTCGTAATTCATCACGGCTACGCATTATTTCCGCTTCCTTGTCTTTTATCAGCTTGCTCCGCTCCTGTTGCCCTTTTTCATTAAGCTGGTCAAAATTCTTCCCCAACGTCTTAATCTCCTCAATCATATCCTTTAGCTCTTTTTTGACCACATCCAGCTGCTTATTAGAGTCGGCAACCTTATTATATTCCTGAAAAATACGGCCTAAGCTGATATATCCTATCTTTAAATCCTCTCCCTGGCAGATAGAGCTCTTAGCCAGGAATATCAAGGCAATAAAAACAATAAATAGCGCTTTTTTCATTATTCCTCCTTCTTATTTACTAATTATTTTTATTATTTTAACATATTATCTTAATTTGTCAATGCAAACTTGGCCCTTCAATCAAGACCTCGATCTTAGAATTCGTGACTCATAGAGAAATGAAACCTGCCCCGAGAATCGCCCGGGGTGGGGTTTAACGCATAGCCGTAATCCAACTTTATCGGCCCCATCGGCGTCTTAAGCCGTATCCCGTTGCCGATACTAGCCTTAAGCTTTAAATTATCCCAATCGAAATCAGACGTATTCGCCCAGACATTACCAACATCATAGAAAAATGCCCATTTCAGATTATCCAACAGCTGATAAGTGTATTCGGCATTAAAAAGCAATCTCAATCGGCCGCCAATCGGATCTCCGTATTCTCCTTCCGGCCCGACTCTTCTCTCTTTATAGCCGCGAATGGTATCAGCCCCTCCGGCATAGAAACGTTCATAAATCGGGACCTTCTCTGTGTCTGAATATGCATCTACTAACCCGGCCCGGGCTTTTACCTCAACTACCGCCTTTTTGGATACGGGAAAATACTTGCTGTTCCTGGTAGTATACTTTACAAAATCCTTATCACCTTCAAAGGGGCCACCCCCTACCTCGCAAGAGACGGTATTATACATACCTTGGGTGGGATTAAAAACATTGTCCCGCTTGTCATGGGTTATGGCTGCGGTTAAACTACTGATGTAATTTTTCCCCTGTTCGGCCCGGATATCACTACTGGCATCATCAGTGACATTGGTAATCCGAATTCCTTCATAACGGTGGATCAATTTCCCTGACCAGTATTCTCCGAATTCCTTGCCTACAAACACATTGCCTCCGACCCTTTTCTCATCATATTTACTCCAGTCACGCGTACGGCTATATATATTAAAACCCACCGTGACCGGATAACCTAAAAACCAAGGTTCAACAAACCCAAGCTCATAGTCTTTTCGGTTTGATCCAAACTCCATGCGAACGCGCAATCTTTGTCCAGCCCCCGTAAAGGTCGGAAACTTAAAAAGGTCAAAATTTTTCTGGGTAAGATCAATAAACCCAATAAATCTATCAATAGAACTATATCCAGCTCCGATACTAAATTCGCCGGTCTTGGTCTCCTTTACAAATACGTCCAAATCATACTTATCTGGTAACGTGGTCGGCTCTTCTTCTGTATCAAAGGTCACCTCCTGGAAATATCCCAGATTATAAAGCCGTTCGCGGCTTCTTTTCAGTTGTTGCCCGTTATATCGATCGCCTGGATATAATCTCATTTCTCTGCGAATTACAACCTCTTTAGTCCGGGTATTGCCTTTTATATTAATTTTGTCGACATAGGCAATTGTACCCTCGGTTATACCAAAGCTTACATCTACATAACCGGTCTTGGCATCAACCACCGTATCGACCTTAACCGAGGCCGAAATATAGCCTCGATCAAAATAGTAACTCTGGATATTAGAAATTGTCTTTCTTAAATTATCCTCTGTATACGTAGAATCTTTTTCCAGCTCAAATTCACCTTTTAGCTGTTCCTGCGTAAAGATCTCATTACCTAGTAATACCACCTGCCCTACTTTGTATTGCTTGCCTTCTTCAATCTTAAAAGTGATAAACATCTTTATTTTTCTTTTATCATATTCGATGTTTGAATCTGCCTTCGCATCAATAAACCCTTCTTTATGGTAAAAGGCAACTATCCTCTCTAAGTCCTCTTCCAAGATATCTGCCTTAAAAAAGCCGGAGGTGAAAAAGCCGCGTCTTCTGGTTTTAATTAATTTCAAAAAACGTTTATTTTTAAAGCTTTTATTACCTTGGAAGTTAATTTTTCTAATCCTTACTCTTTGCCCTTCATCGACGCTTATCGTTATATGAACCTTGTTTTCCTGTTCTTTTATCTGGTAGTCCATATTTACTTGAGAATACCCTTTTTCCGCATAGAATTTTTTCAATGTTTCTATATCTTCTTTAAGCTTGAACTGGCTAAATATTTCTTGTTTCTTAATTTTCATTTTGGAAGACAGGCGTTTTGTTCTTATCCTGCGATTACCGACAAAAATAATCTCTTCTAAAATTGGCTTTTCTTTTACCGTAAATACAACTTTTACACCCTCTTCTTTTTCTTCAACATCGGCGCCGACATCATCAAATAATCCGGTAGCATACAACCTTTTAATATCATCACTTAGCGTAACCGGGGAATATTTTCTGCCGGGTTTTGTCTGAAGCTTAGAAAGGATGGTCTGGACACTTGCTACCTTATTGTTCAGCACTTCCACTTCCCGCACTGTTCTTTCTTGTGGCTGGGCAAGCGCATTCCTGACGAAAAGCAAGGATAGGATAAATAAAACAGCTAATGTTTTTTTTGTCGGCATTATAATACTATTCTTCTCTCTCTGTATGGCTTTCAAAGCGGCTAAATTCTTTCACAAACGTCAACCTTTTACTTCCTACCGGGCCGTTTCTTTGTTTAGCGATAATTATCTCGGCCAAACTTTTATTATCCTCAGTCGGATTATAATATTCTTCCCGAAAAAGAAGCATAACCAAGTCAGCATCCTGTTCAATCGCACCCGAATCCCTTAAATCAGACAGACGGGGTCTATATCCTTCTCTTTGCTCAGTGGCCCGCGAAAGCTGGCTAACGGCAACCAAGGGAACGTTTATTTCGCGCGCTAGCTCTTTCAATGATCGCGAGATATCGGATATTTCCTGCTGCCGGCTTTGGGCATAGGAACCAGCCGAGGCCATCAATTGCAAATAATCTAAAATTATCAACCCTATATTATATTGTGCCTTGAGCCGTCGCGCCTTTGCCCGCAACTCCAAAACATTTATACCCGGTGTATCATCAATAAAAATAGGGGCTTGCGAAATCTTACTAGCAGCAGTAACCAATTTGCCCCAATCTTCCTGCGCCAGAAAACCTGTTCTTACATTCTGCATGTTCACGCGAGCATATGAACAAAGAATCCTCTGCACAAGCTGCTCCTTGGACATTTCTAAGCTAAAGATGGCTGTAGGAACCTTCGATTGTAATGCCGCATGTTCGGCAAAGCCGCAGATAAGTGCACTTTTACCCATGGAAGGACGCCCCGCAACAATGATCAAGTCAGAGGGCTGCAGACCTGCTGTAATTTTATCTAAATCCTGATAACCCGTAGAGATTCCTGTCACTTGGGTCTTTTTCTGATATAGTTTCTCGATCGTCTCGATACTGTTTTTAATCAGCTCTTTAACCGCAACAAACCCACTTTTAATCTTGGCAGTAGCTATCTCAAATATCTGCTTTTCTGCTTTATCGAGCAATGCCCCAACTTCTTGATCGGCATCGTAGCCTTCGGTGACAATGCCGGTTGCAGTAGTAATTAATTTTCGTAAAAGAAACTTTTCTTTAACAATCTTTGCATAATGCATAACATTAGCAGCGGTGGGTACAACATTAGCCAGTTCCGTTAAATAAGCTGCGCCTCCGGTAGATTCCAAATTATTTTCCCGGCGCAACTGCTCGGTTAACGTAATTAAATCCACCGCCTTGTTTTCGTTATAGAGGCTCAAGATTGCCCGGTAAATACTTTTATGATTGTCCTTATAAAAGCAGCGATCATCCAATGTTTCGATAACATCGGCAATGGCGTCTTCTTCAAGCAACATCGAACCTAACACCGCCATTTCCGCTTCAATATTCTGAGGCGGGACTTTATCCAGCAAAGTAAAATCTAAAGAGTTTATTTTATTTTCTGAATTAATCTTTACTTTTTGACTACCCATACTTTAACCTCTGTTTTTACCTCGGGATGCAATCTAACTTCAATCTGATAAACACCCAAGGTCTTAATCGGTTCTTCTAACAGGATATCTCTTTTATCTATAGTTATGCCTTCTTGATTAAGGGCCTTAGCGATATCGGCATTAGTTACGGCCCCAAAAAGCTGTTCTTCGTGTGCCTGCATAACGATAGTACAAGAAACCCGTTCTATTTTCTTGGCAAGTTCCATTACCTGTTGTTTTTCTTTTTCCTTCTGTTTTTGCTGGGATCGTTTAAACTCTTCAAAAATTTTTAGATTATTTTTTGTCGCTTCTAAGGCCTTGCTTTGCGGTATAAGATAATTACGTGCATATCCAGAGGCCACTTCAATTACGTCTCCCGTTTTTCCTAATTTTTCGACATCTTGCTTCAAAACTACTTTCATCTTATCAACTCCTTTAATGAGCAGATAATTTACATGCAATGTAAATTATAGGCCTTTAAGCCGTCTGCGAATTAAACCCGGCCCCTTTTACCCGTTCTGTTTTCTCAACCTAAAGGGGCGGGGTTAAGTTCTGTTTATAAAAAATAAGGCGCAGTTCTTATATCAACAACTGTTAAGTAGAACAAAACATTTAATCTTTTTTTTACCTGCCTCCGTCACAACTTTATTCTGCGGCATAAGGTAAAATAGCGATGTAACGAGCCCTTTTTATTGCTTGCGCCAATTTTCGTTGATGTTTTGCACAAACCCCACTGGTACGTGAGGGGATTATTTTTCCACGTTCGGTGATAAACTTTGTTAAGCGATTGGCGTCCTTATAATCAATAATTTGCGTCTTTTCCGTACAGAAACGACATACCCGCTTGCGGAAAAAACCCCTTCTTTTTACTCCGCCCTTCATTGGTTTTCTTTTATTTTGCACTTTTTTTTGCATCGTTAATCTATCCTTTCATGTTTATGAAATTATTTAATTAGAACGGCACCTCTTCATCTTGCCTTCCTTCAAAAGACAGATCTTCTAGGTTGACCGTATCTAATGTCTCCGGGTGGGCCTCTTGTCCTTTTGTTTGTTCCGGCGAGGGAGAAGTTACTCGCTCCTGTGCTTTGCCTTTGCCTAGAAATTGGACATTCTGGGCAATAACTTCTAATGTATTTCGTTTTGATCCGTCCTGAGCCTGCCAGGAACGACTTTGCAACCGGCCTTCGACAAATACAGGGCGACCTTTAAAAAGATATTCGCTACAGATCTGTGCCAATTTTGCCCAACAGACAATACGCGCATAACAAACATCTTCCTTTTTTTCGCCTGTGGGAGTATTAAATGACCTGCTCATAGCCAGAGAAAATGTGGTCACCGCCGTACCGCTAGGGGCATAACGAAGCTCAGGATCCCGGGTTAGATTGCCGATTAAAAATACCTTGTTCAGATTTGCCATAGGGCCTCCTTAAGATTTTTTCTTTGTAATTAACACCCGCAGGATTGAATCGTTTATTTTGAAAATGCCCTCGATTTTTGACACCAAATCACCCGGCAACAAAAATTCTAAGATGTGGTATACCCCTTCGCTTTGTTTGTTTATAAGATAAGTCAACCTACGTTTACCCCAGCTTTCACACTTTTCGATTGTACCTTTGTTTTTGGTGATTATACCCTTTATTTCTTCCAAAATTTTGTCCTGTTCAGTCTTATCCTGGACAGGTTTAACAATAAAAATTCCTTCATAGCTATTCATATTTAGAACCTTCCTCCTTTTTGTTATTAAATCTATTCATGGCCAAAACAATGCCTTTATCTAACCAGCAAAACGCGGCCTGTTTTGAATTTTCCACGGCTTCTTTTGCTAGCTGATAATCCTGCTTGTGTTTAAAATTACTCAATACATAAGCTGATAAATCAGTTATTTTGTCTTTTGTATTTATCCCCAGACGTAACCGGGCAAAATTATTTGTTCCCAAACATTCGATCACGGAGATTAAGCCATTATGTCCACCTGCACCACCGGATGGTTTTAACCGGATATGCCCCAACTTTAAATTGATATCATCATAAATAACTAAAAGATCTTTACAGTCTATTTTAAAATAATCCACAAAACTTTTTACGCTATTACCACTTAAGTTCATAAACGTAAGCGGCTTTGTAATTATAAACTTCTTACCCCTATATTCTGCCTTTGCCCACTGGGCATTGAATTTGCGTTTATTCAGGGTAATAGCTTCCTGCTCAGCTATACTGTCTATCGCCCAGTAACCGGCATTGTGTTTGGTCTTTTTATAACGAAGCCCAGGATTACCTAGGCCCACAATCAGCTTCATTATTTTAAATAATAAAAACCCAGCCCATATTAGTCTTCTGGGGGAATTAGATATCCTTACTTATTTTTTTCCTCAGTAGATGCTTCGTCTTCTTCCGGTTTCTTCTGTTTAATCACTTCCGGCTCGGCCGGTGCCTCTGCTTCTGGCTTTTCTTCTGTCGGCTCTTCTTCTTTTGCTTCGAATTTTAAAATTATCGCAATCTGTTCCGGATCCGTAATGGTTGTTATCCCTTCTGGAATATCCAACTCCTTCACATGAATTGCATCTCCGATATTCAAGCCGGCAACATTAACAATAATCTCTTTCGGTATCTGAGTCGGCAGACATTCGATTTCCACCTCACGCAAAATATGCTCTATTGTTCCGCCTTCTTTAACCCCCGGGGCCTCAGCATCCCCTCTGGATTTTAAAGGTACCTGGACCCGAATCTTCTCTGTAAGCTTTATTTGTTGAAAATCTACATGAAAAATACCTTCCTTTACAAGATTATATTGTATTTCCTTGATAATTACTGTCTTATTTATGATCTTGGCGTTTTTTTTCAATTTTAAATCAATAATTACATTTTCTCCTTGCTTATGTAACAGCTTTATAAAATCCCGATAGTCAGTCTTTAACGGTATCGGCGCATCGTCTTTGGCATAAACCACGCCGGGGATTATACCTTGCTTTCTAAGCTGTTTGGCTATGGATTTACCCGTGTCGGTTCTAATTTCAGCATTTAAAACTACGCGTTCCACAAAATCCTCCTTTTTCTTTATACAAATAGAGAACTCACTGATTCTTCGTTATGAATACGTTTTATGGCCTCACCCAGCAATGAAGCAACAGTTAACACTTTAATCTTGGGATGTTTTTTATGATTATCCCAAGGGATGGTATCGGTAACAATTACTTCCTTCAATGGGCTTTTATCAATACGTGATAATGCCGGGCCGACAAAAACAGCATGTGTAGCACAGGCATAAACAGCCTTAGCCCCTTTCTTTTTCAGGGCATTGGCGGCTTCGGTAATAGACCCGGCGGTAGCAATCATATCATCAACTAAAACTACATTCTTTCCTTCTACCTCTCCTAAAATATTCATTACCTCCGCACTCTCGGCATCAATACGACGCTTATCTACGATACCCAGGGGGGCTTCAAGACGTTTAGCAAAGGCCCTGGCCATTTTTACGCCACCAACATCCGGAGAAACAATAACTAAATCTTTACCCTTGAATTTTTGAAAATAATCTATCAATACTGGTGCGGCGAATAGATGATCAACCGGGATATCAAAAAAACCTTGGATTTGGCCAGCATGCAAATCCATGGTTAATACCCTATCTACCCCTGCCCCTGTTAATAGATTCGCGACTAATTTGGAGGTTATCGGTACCCGCGGCTGGTCTTTCCTGTCCTGTCTTGCGTATCCATAATAAGGTATTACCGCCGTAAGTCTGCCCGCAGAAGCCCTGATTAAGGCATCGATTAAAATTAACAATTCCATCAGGTTTTCATTAGTCGGCGGGCAAGTCGGCTGCACAATAAAAACATCCTTGCCTCGTACATTTTGATTAACCTTAACTTGAATTTCTCCTTCGCTGAAATGACCGACTAAGGCATCCCCTAAAGGTATCCCCAGAAATTTGCAAATTGCCTGCGCCAGTTTGGGATTGGCATTACCACTAAACACCATTAATTTTTCATGCATATAGACCTACCTCTTTATCTTTTTTAATTTTTTTGCCGGGACTCCCACGACTATCGTGTTATCCGGGACATTTTTGTTTTTCGTTACTACAGCGCCGGCACCGGTTACGGCGGATTTTCCCACTTTAACGGGAGCCACTAAAATCGTCCCGGTCCCGATAAACGCCCCATTACCTATTATCGTCTTATGTTTTGAGCGGCCGTCATAGTTAGCAACAATTGTACCCGCACCGATATTTACTTTTTCTCCAATCTGCGTATCTCCAATGTAGCTTTGATGCTTTATCCGGGTTGACCGGCCTACTTGCGTACGATTTAGTTCGACAAAGTTGCCCAGCGCAACATCATCAGCCACCCGGCATCCCGAACGTATATGGCAAAGTGGCCCAATCCTACAATTTTCTCCGATAACAACATCGTTCTCAATCACGCTGAGAGGATAAATAATGGTATCTTTGCCAATTTTTACATTTTCGTCAATATAGGTGGTCTCAGGATCAATAACGGTTACCCCGGCCTCAATAATATTGCCAATGATGCGATTTTTTAAGATCTTATAGGCCTGGGCGAGCCCGCGGCGTGAATTAACCCCCACTATTTCGTCGGGGTCTTGCGTTTCTACAGAATTAATCACTAGATTCTGGCGGCTCATTATTTCAATAATATCGGTAAGGTAATATTCCTTTTTTTTATTATTTGGCTTTATTTTCTTAATAGCCTTAAAGAGTTCAAGGCATTTAAAAATATAAACGCCCACGTTAACCTCTTCAATTGCCCTCTGATATACATTGGCATCAGCCTCTTCTACTATTTTTAATATCGCCCCAGATTCACTACGGACAATTCTTCCATAGCTGCGCGGATCTTTTATTATAACCGTTAATAAAGTAGCGGCGGCGTTGTCTTGGGTATGCTTATCAAGTAATTTTTTTATAGTTTGAGAGGTTACTAAAGGGATATCTCCATAGACCACTAACAGACGCGCATCTTTATTCTTTAACACCGGCTCATTTCTCAGCTGCCAAACAGCATCTGCGGTACCCAGTAATTTTTTCTGCTGCACACATTTAATACCTTTACCTACATATTTTTCAACTAACTGCGATTTAAACCCCGTAATGACAAAGGCCTTTTTAATACCTACGGCATCCACATTATCCAACACATGACCAAGCATGGATTTACTTCCCAGTTTATGCAGTATTTTGGGATAACCAGAATTCATGCGCGTGCCTTCACCGGCAGCGAGTATCACTGCATTTAAATTCTTCATATTTTAAATAAGGATTTTAGTTTTGCAATTGGCCTAAATGTTTAGCAGGTAGTAAAAAGTTAAAGAAAACGGAAGAACTGTTACTGTCTAACTTTTCTTGTTACTACATATGCTGTATTTAAAAATTTTAAATCGCCTGGTCAGAACTCATAAGACAAAATCTCCGTCTTGTCCATAGCCACTTAGCGTGCGCTATAATTCAGCGTGAAATTGTTTTGAGCCCTTATCTTAAATTTTAAACTGCCCGGCCAGGGCTCGAACCTGGAATGCAAGGTCCAAAACCTCGTGTGTTACCATTACACTACCGGGCAAAAAATAGTTATTCTATCGGCCTATCTTCTTCTGCTTCTTCGTGGGCTGCCTTGGATAACTCTTTATCCACTCCTAAATCTTCTGAGGACCCGGCCGGAGCCCTGCTCATCTCCAGTTCATAGGCCTCAAGCACTTTCTTTTGGATATACTCTCTACAGTCGGGAGTAATAGGATGAGCAATGTCTTTGTGTTCGGTCTGGCGCGTTTCCTCTGCAGTTGCCGTTGGTTTAATTTGTTGCTCTATGGACGCGGCGCACTGATTGCAATATTTGCTTCTAACTACATTACGATGTCCGCATTGAGGACAGGTAGTTTTCATTTTCGCTGATGGCATGGCGACAAATAAACCTTTACTGCCTTCGATGACTTTTACATCTCTAACCACAAAACAATTATCAAAGGTCACTGTAACATATGCCTTTAATTTTTTATTGCTGTCTTTATTGCGCAAAAATACCCTTACTTCTGTAACTTCCATCTTTGAACCACTCCTTTCCAAGATGTACCATAATATCTGGTTATAGACTTCGTACTACCATTACCTCAAGACTTTTACGCTGAAGTTTATTCCTGATGCACATCGCCTCCTCTCTGTTTTTAACAATTCCAAAAATTACTGATCCGCTCCCAGACATTAAAACCGCCCTCACGCCAAGGGCGGACATGTTCTTTTTTATCTTGGCTAACCCTCTGTATTTTCTGAATGTTATATCCTCAAGGCGATTAAATAACTGCGTTCCTATCGTCTCAATATCTGCCCGGTTCAGAGCATTGGTGAGCAGTTTAACATCATTTCTAATATTTGTCAAGTATCTGGGAACCCCTTTAAAAATCTGCTTTGTCGATACAGCAATCTGGGGATTTACCAATACAAGCCAGTACTTTTTCTTCAATTTTAAAGGTCTTAACCTATCCCCTCTGCCCCGCGCCCAGGCTGAAGTAAACGGGCTTAAAAATATCGGGACATCCGAGCCTAATTGTCTTGCCAACTTAAGAAGGGTATGCCTTTTTAACTTAAGATTCCATAACTTGTTAACAGCAACTAACGTAATTGCCGCATCACTTGAGCCTCCGCCTAAACCTGCGGCCACCGGAATCTTCTTCTCTATCTTTATTTGGACCCCTTTTTGCACCCGGGCCTGCTGCTGCAAAAGACGTGCTGCTTTGTAAACAAGGTTATTTGAATTCTGGGGCACATGCCGATGATCACAACATATTTTAATACCTTTTTCCTGCAGGCGGAAATAAAGCTTATCCCAAAGGTCAATTTTTAAAAAAAAAGTGTTTAAGTTATGATAGTTATCGCTGCGTTTACCTAATACCTCCAGAAATAGATTAACCTTTGCCGGGGCTCGATATATCAACACAGGAATTCACCTTTCGCGCTTTTTTACAATTTTCCGAGCTGCCCCGGCAATATCCTCTGCCCTAAGATTATATTCGCACAGCAACTCTTGATCACTGCCGGATTGCCCAAACCTGTTTTTTATAGCAATACGCCTGACCTGGCTGCTTATGCCAGCTTCAGCAATAACTTCTTCAATTGCTGAGCCCAGTCCGCCAATAACAGAATGTTCTTCACAGATTAGAATGCCTTTTGTGCTGCAAGAAGCCTTTTTAACAATTTCTGTATCCAAGGGTTTTATGCTATGCATATTGATTACGCCAGCACTAATCCCTTCCTGAAACAGGGCCTGTTGTGCCTGTAGGGCGTTTTTTACCATTAATCCGCAGGCAAAAATGGCAATATCCTTGCCTTCTGTTAAAACATCCGCCTTTCCGATCTCAAATTTCTTCTTGATCCCCAGCGTGGCAAATTTTGAACGGCCAAGACGGATATAAACCGGGCCTTTGATTGAGGCGGCGGCTAATACCGCTTCCCTGGTCTGAGGCCCGTCACAAGGAACAATTACCTTCATATTGGGTATAACCCGCATCAGGGCGATGTCTTCTAAGGCCTGATGGGTTGCTCCATCCGGGCCCACAGTAATACCCGCATGCGTAGATACGATTTTTACATTCATATTACTGTAGCAAATAGAGTTTCTTATCTGGTCCCAGGCCCGGCCAGTCGCAAACATCGCAAAGGTAGAAGCAAAAACAGTCTTGCCGCAACTCGCCAGTCCCGCTGCAGTAGCCATCATATTCTGTTCCGCAACCCCAAAATTAAAAAATCTCTCCGGAAATTCCCGTCCGAAAAACGCCGTCCTTGTCGATCCGGATAAATCAGCATCAAGCACAACGATGTTCGGATCTTTTCTCCCTAATTCCAATAATGTCTTGCCATATACATCACGTTGATACATCATTTCACTACTCATCTGACAACTCCTTTAATGCAATATCGGCCTCTTCCTTTGTCGGCGCACGGCCATGAAAATCAACAACATTTTCCATAAACGAAACATCCTTGCCTTTAATTGTCCTAGCGATAATAATCGTTGGCCTTCCTCTTGCTTTTTTAGCTTGTTCAAAAGCCTCAATAATCTCAGATAAATTGTGCCCATCTATGCTAAGTACATTCCAGCCAAAGGCCTTCCATTTATCGGCAATCGGCTCAATCCCCATAACTTCATCAACCCGCCCATCTATCTGAAACCGGTTATAATCTAATATTGCACACAGGTTATCGCATTTATAGTGGGCACCGGCCATCGCTGCTTCCCAGATATTTCCTTCCTGAATTTCCCCATCTCCCATCATGCAATAAACTCGATAATCTTTTTTATCTATTTTACCAGCTAAGGCCATGCCTAAAGCTACAGAAAGTCCTTGCCCTAAAGAACCACTCGCGACATCAATCCCCGGGATATCGGTAGCCGGATGTCCCTGCAAAAGACATCCTAATTGTCTTAAATTCCAAAGTTCTTCTTTCGGAAAATACCCGCATTCAGCTAAAACCGCATACCACACCGGGCAACAATGGCCTTTAGATAGATGAAACCTGTCCCGTTCTGGCCAATTGGGATTTTGCGAATCATGGCGCATTACTTTAAAAAATAAGCAGCAGATAATATCTGTAGCCGAAAGCGACCCCCCTGGATGTCCGGATCCGGCTTTTTCCAACATTTTAATTATAAGTCTTCTGACCTGCTTGGCTTTCTTTTCTAATTGCTTTATATCCACACCGAACACTCCCTTGTTAAAGATAATATGTTTAAGATTATTTTTATGCCTTTGCTTTTTGCAATTTTAATCATTATTCATTGGCTTGTTCTATTTCTATTTGGTCCATTTTTAAATAATGTTTAAGTTCTTCCTTATTCACAATAATCGTTTTTTTGCTAAGAAGATTTTCTACCATTACTTGATTAAAATCATGAAATTTATAATTTTGCAAGACAGACGCTATTTTATGCAGAATTATTGGTGTGTATATATTTTTGAATTTATTCTCATCAGCTACGATTAAAGAAAAATAAAATTGTTTATCTTGTTCCTTATACACCCCCTTAACTTTAGCCTTATATTTTTCGGATGACTCAAAAGTAAAATTAAGCCGTTGCGCGACTTGTTTTACAATAAAAACCGGCAATGTCAACCTTTCTACATTATTAAAATCAAATGACGTCTTTTTCAAATGCCGAGGATCAAAATTTATCTCCCAGAGCACCCGCCGGCGATATTCTTCGCGTCTAATCCAGCCATTCATGAATTTAAATACATCATCCATACACCGGATTAAAATCAGCTCGGCGGCGGTTGTTTTTGTATCTGCGGCAATAATCATATAAAAATCGATTTCGGCATCGGTACTAAATATTATGCGCGAAGTAACTAAAACCACACTTTCTATTTTCTCAATTGCTTCCGGAATAATATCCAGTTTGGCATTGAATAATTCATCTAACGGAATAAATACAACAATCGTTTGATCTAAAACATCAGCTTGGACATCAAGATTGTATTCTTTTTTGCATACACCAATTAATGACTCGGCTAATTTTTCTTTGGGATAAGTAGGGGCGCATCCATAAAGAAAGTTGCAAACCAATAACAAAAATACAATATAACTAAACGCCCTTATAAGATTTTTTGCCATATTCTTTAAATATTGCCTCGATATCGTCGTATTCTAATTCTTCCTTTTCCAAAAGCTCTTTGGCGAATCTGTCTAAAATCTTTTTTTCTTTCCTTAACAGGTCTTCTACATCTTTCAAACAATTTTTTAAAATCTGATCAGTTTCTTCATTTAACCGCTCTTTTACTGATTCCGAAAGTTGTTCCGGCGGAATAATTGTATAGTCACCGATATGCCCGGCTATACCCATGCCAAACTTCCAGACCATGTGATGGGCCCAACCCATGGCCTGTTGAAAGTCACTTGAAACTCCGGTAGTTGTAATCCCGAACTGAATTTTTTCTGCCGCGTATCCTGCCAATGAAACCTTTATCTGCGCAATTGCGTGATTAAGATTCAGGGAGTGAAATTCCTCCCGGGGTTGATGATGTACTACACCTAAGGATCCTTTACGCGGGATAATCGATGCCTTAAAAACATCATCGTAAGGATGCAAAAAATAGGTAGCAATAAGATGCCCGGCTTCATGATACGCCGTCATTGTTTTTTCCTGATCAGTCATTTTCATCCTGTGCTTAAGCCCCAGCTCAATCCGCTCCATGGCCTCACTTAGTTCCTTATGGCCAATAGATTCTTTCTTATAGCGCGTCGCGATTAACGCTGATTCCTTTACGATATTTTCAATATCTGCGGGGGTTTTGCCTACGGACTGCCGCGCTAACAGGCCAGTATCAATTTCCGGGTTGTATTTCACCTTGGCTAAATAATAACGGAATAGCTGTTCGCGGCCATCCACATCCGGTAAACTAAAATAAATCTTTCGATCAAACCGGCCCGGGCGCATTAATGCCGGATCAAGATGCCCCTCAGCGGCATTGGTAGCCCCGATAATAACAACATTTGCACTGCCAGTTACCCCATCCAGTTCAACTAACAGCTGATTAAGGGTATTGTTCGTTTCTTGGCCGCCGCCAAAACTAAACGCCCGCACACGTCCTACGGCATCGATTTCATCAATAAAAATAATACAGCCGCCGTGCGAATAGGCCAAACGCCGGGCTTTATGAAACATCTTTCGAATCCGGCTTGCTCCGACACCGACAAACATCTCGACAAATTCGCTGCCGGCAATACTCAAAAAAGGGACACCGGTCTCCGTGGCCATGGCCTTTGCCAGGTAGGTTTTGCCGCATCCAGGCGGTCCGACCATTAAGATACCCTTGATAAACTTTCCGCCAATTGCCTTTAAGCGCGTACGGTCTACCAACAATTGGGTAACTTCGCGGGCTTCTTCCACTGCTTGATCAATTCCGATAACGTCGGAAAACTTTACATTCACCTGGTTCGGGTCAACTTTCTTCTGTTTCATCTTCCCCATATAACCGAACATGACCGAGACATAGATAAAGGCCGTGATTGCACCGCTGATTAACATCACCAAAATCCACAACGGCATGTTCGCCAGCGCCGAAATTTGGGCATATGATTCAAGCTTGGACATCCCAATCGCCGAAAGCGTTGCCAATATCACGGCGACTAATATAATCGTCAGGACAACCCAATTATCCTCAAAGAAAATTTTAAGCTTTCTTAACCACGGGTTCATTGCTCCTCCTTTATGTTCAAAGTTATATCCTGGGTGCTTTTTTCATCAAGTTTCCTTAGTTTTTCTTTCACTTTTTCCTGTTCAGGGTCAAGCTCCAACGATCTCTCCCACTGCTGCCGGGCCTTGGGGGTAAACCCTTTTTCAAAATAAACATCTCCCAAATGGTCATGAATTATCGGGTCACTATCAAGTAATTCGACCGCCCGTTCAAGGTATATGAGGGCATCATCTAATACCCCTTTTTTATAATATGCCCAACCCAAAGAATCGACATACGCACCGTTGTCCGGCTCAATCTGTAAAGCCCTTTTTATCAACATAATAGCCTTGTCTAGATGTTGGCCATCTTCGGCAAACATGTATCCTAAATAATTGCAGGCATCCGGATTATTAGGATTAATTTCAAGCGAACGCTCAAATTGTTTTTTGGCTAATTCTCGGTTACCCTGTTTTTCATAAAGTGCCCCCAAGTAAAAATAAACCAAATCGTCATTCGGATTTAACGCCAGTGTCTTTTTATAATAATCTTCAGCGTCTATAAAATTTTCTTTGATGCTATTTGCCAATCCCAGTAAAAGGAATAAGCGTGATTTTTCTTTTAATAATGGCTCGGCTTCTAATAAGACCTCCATGGCTTGGTCTGTCTTGTTTGTCTTTAAATAGATATGCGCCATTTCAAAATAGGCATCAACTACGCGCGGATTAATCACCCTTACCTTCTGGAACATCGCGAGTGCTTTATCATAGAGCTCCTGCTCAACATACATCTGTCCAAGACGAAAATAAGCTAAGGGACTTTCCGGCTGTATATTTATAGCTTTCTCGTAAAACTGTTGGGATTTAGCTGTCTCATTTTTTAATTCATAGACTAAAGCCAACCCTAAATAAGCCTCTAGATAATCCGGTGTAAATTTGATTGCTTGTTCCAAGTGCGGAATAGCATCATCGTATTTACCGATTTGACTATAAAGCATCCCCAGATTAAAATAAACATACGGCAGACTTATTTGCTTCTGGGCCAGTTGTTCATAGACAATAATTGCTTTTTCAATTCTTCTTTGTAAAACATAAAGATCAGCCAGGCTTAACAAGGCCTGTTTGTTCGCCGGATCAAGTTTTGCAATTTCTTCGTAGACCAAAACAGCCTCTTGCAAATTGCCTAAGGTGGCATAAATCACTCCCAGCAATAGCCGTACGCTTATATCCTCCGGATCCCCGCGCAGTACCTTTTTAAGCTGCGCTACTGATTGCTTAAAATCACCCTTTTTAAAGTAAGCTGTCCCCAACTTTACGGCAATAGCGGAAGATTGTTTGTCGTAGCGGGAAGCACGCAAATACTCCTGGATGGCCAATTCAAGTTTGTTTTGCCTTTCATACAAAAGCCCACGCAAATAGTGAGCGTAGGCCTTGGAAATAAAGTCTCTGCGCTTAAACTTTTCTACCGGACTATGATAAGCAGTTTTAAGAACAGTTTCCTTGGAATATACCTTTTTTGCAGCACATCCATTGAAAAAAAAAGCTAATATCACAACTGGGACTATACACTGGAAGTAAACTCTCTTTACTGGGCTCATTGCAAATGTTGCCTTTTATGTTTTCTTTTTCTTGTGCCTATCCCTTCTTAATCTTTTTTTTCTCTTATGTGTTGATATTTTTTTGCGTTTTCTCTTTCTTCCGCACGGCATCGGTATTTATCCTCCTACTTGGAATTCACTGTTTATGGTTTGATCTTTTTATTATGGTACAACTTTGGTTAAATTATATTCGATAATTGCCTCGGCCCCCACTTTCTTTAGCTTAGGGATTAGCCGACGCACGGCTTTTTCATCGGCAACTATCTCCACGGCAAACCAGCCGGGCCGGCTTAGATGAGAAATTGTCGGATTCCGCATCGCCGGCAATAAAGAAAGTACTTTATTTAAACTCTTTTTATTGGCGTTTAACTTTAAGCCCACCTTTTCCTCTGCATTAAGTGCGCCTTTAAGCAACAAAGCGATATTTTGCATTTTATCTTTTTTCCAACGCTCTTTCCAGGATGCATTATTGGCAATCAGCTGGGTCGTAGACTTGCATACCGTATCGATAATTTGCAAATTGTGCACGCGCAGACTTGAACCAGTCTCGGTAAGCTCAACGATGGCATCTACCAGCTGCGGCACCTTGGCCTCGGTTGCGCCCCAGCTAAATTCTACCTCGGCTTTCACCTTGTTTTTGTTTAAATATTTTTTAGTAACATTAACAAGTTCAGTCGCAATACGTTTGCCGTTTAAACTTTTTACGCTCTTAATTTTGGAATTGCATGGTACTGCCAATACCCAGCGCACAGGGGTAATATTCTGTTTGGCATAGAGTAGATCGCTGACTACAGTAACGTTTGCGTTATTTTCCAGGATCCAATCCGCTCCTGTAATTCCGCAATCCAAAACCCCGTTTTCCACATAACATGGTATTTCCTGGGCCCGAAGCAAAACAGCTTCAATCTCCTCGTCATCGATATAAGGAAAATACGAACGCTCTGAGACCGAGACGGAAAAACCAGCCTTTTTAAGCATGCGGAATGTCGACTCCTGTAAGCTACCTTTTGGTAAACCAAGTTTTATTTTTTTCTTCATAACCCTTCCTTTACTTCTAAAATATATCCTTTTATTCTATCTGCTTATTATTAAAATGTCAACATCGACAAAATATGCTGTTTTTTTTAGCTTATTTGCTGAGTTTAGGCAAATCCCACTGTTTATGTATCCAGTTTAACCATTGACCGGGGTATTTTCGAATAAATCTTTCTACCACATCAACTACTTTCTGTAAGTTTTGCCGGCGATCTTCATGCCCATGCTTAGTAAAATTTAAGTCTATCGGTGGTTCTATCTTAATAACATGGGTATTGCCGTCATTGCTAATCACAAACATCGGTAAAATAACAGCTTGCGTATGTTGTGATAATACAATCGGCCCCATCGCCACTTGGGCGGAACGACCAAAGAAATTAACGTCTATGCCCTCTGTGCCAAAATTCTGATCAAGCTCTATAATCAGCATTTCGTTTTGGGACAGAACCTTTATACATCGGCGCATACAAGTAAATATAGGTCTATTAAATATTACCTTTTGACCTGCGGCATCGCAAATATTCTGAAAGGCACGTTCTAGATTCTGGTAGCGCATATGCCGGGCAATAAAGTTTACTTTATATCCTTCAATGCGTAACCGATAGCCTAATAATGTAAAACTGCCCAGATGCGCACTTACACATATTACGCCCTTACCTTTTTTCAATGCTGCCTCTAAATATTCTAGTCCTTCAATAGATACCAATTGGCGCATTTTACCCGGGGGGATATCCTTATACCGCAGACTGTCCAATATAACACGCCCTGTAGCCTTGAAACTCTTTCGGGCAATCATTTTACGCGTGGCCAAGGCTACTGTATCACCTAAGGCCAACTTCAGGTTTCCTAAAGCCAGGTTACGATTTTTCGTAGAAAGCAGATAATACAGGTAACTCAAAAAGTCGCCAAAATAATAGAGTAATTTTGTCGGTAAAATATTGATTAGAACAAGGAGAGCCTTTACCCCGAATTGGATAAAAATAGATATAAATAATCTAAATATTACTTTCGCCATGGCATAATAGAATACTATAAAAAATCTGCGGCGTCAAGTTATAGTCTATGCGTTTTAACTGTATGGCATAATGCTTAAAATCATAATAAACATGACTTGACAATTTTTCTATCGTCTGTTAAATTGAGAGGCATTATGAAGAAAATAAAAATAGCGGTAATCGGGATTGGGCATTTAGGGAAAATCCATACGCGTATATATTCTGAGTGTAAGGATGTACAATTATTCGGGATTTGCGATATTGATGCTGAAAAGGCTAAACTACAGGCCAATGACTTTAATTGTGTCAGCTTCTCTGATTATAAACAATGCTTAAATAAAGTCGATGCCGTAAGCATTGCCACCCCTACCAGCAATCATTTTAAAATTGCAAAATATTTCCTCGAAAATAAAGTCCACGTTTTAGTGGAAAAACCGATTACCTCTACCACCGAAGAAGCGGAAAAACTTATCAGGCTTGCTAAGATTAATAAAAGGGTCCTGCAAGTAGGCCACGTGGAGCGTTTCAATCCCGCAATTAAAACCATAAAGGGTTTATGCAAAAATCCGAGGTTTATTGAATGTCACCGGTTGAGTCCATATCCTAAACGGGGTACAGATGTAAATGTTGTGCTGGATTTAATGATACACGATATTGATATAATACTAACGCTGGTCAGGTCGCCCTTAAAAACCTGTCAGGCCGTAGGTATAAATGTGCTTTCCTCCTGTGAAGACATAGCAAATAGCCGTCTTGAATTTAAAAACGGTACGGTTTGCAACATTACCGCAAGCAGAATCAGTGATGATGTTATGCGTAAACTGCGAATCTTTCAAAAAAACTCCTATATCAGCCTTGATTATGCTTCGCAAAAAATAAACTTTTACAAAAAGACGGCCACCTCTATCATAAAAAAAGAAATTAACGTGCCTAAAAAAGAGCCCTTGGTCGAAGAGATCCATTCCTTTATCGAATGCATAAAAAAAGGCAAACAACCTCTTGTCTGCGGGCAAGATGCAAGGGATGCTTTGTGCATCGCTCACTCGATAACGAAACAAATACGTAAACCCCGTTAGAGATGTATCCCGCAGACTTGTTGTATGGAAACATAGTTCTTTTACCCCGTTAAAAAAACTTTCTCACGGGGCGAGCAGCTTGCGTTGATAGTGGCTTTCTCTAACGGGGTAAATCCCACAAAAAGTTTGCACAATAGTTAAATATTGTTTTTTAAACCCCAAAAATATATGCAAAAAAAGATTCATATTATTATTATCGCCGGTGAGCCTTCTGCGGATATGCATGGGGCAACCTTAGCCCAGGAGCTAAAAACCCATGCACCGCAAATAGAGATATCCGGTATCGGCAGTGAAAGGATGCGCAAGGCAGGCGTAAATATCTTTGCGGATCTTAGTCCTTATGCTGTAATCGGCTTTATTGAAATTATAAAACATATATCCATATTTAAGAATATTTTTGAACTTACGCTTCAAAAAATAAAAATTCTTCAACCGCAAGCTGTAATTCTTATTGATTTTCCCGGTTTTAACTTAAGGCTCGCCAAAAGAATAAAGAAGGATTTTCCCCAGATAAAAGTAATCTACTACATCAGCCCGCAGATTTGGGCCTGGGGCAAAAAACGCATTGGGCTGATCAAGGAAGTTGTGGATAAGATGCTCGTTGTTTTTGAATTTGAACAGCAGCTCTATCAAGCTAAAGGCATTGACTCTGCGTTTGTCGGGCACCCATTGTTAGAAACAGTAAAATGCGAACTAAAAAAAGACGTAATCTTAACAAAGCTCAAATCCAATCCCCAAGACAAAATCATTGCCCTTTTGCCCGGCTCACGGCAGGAAGAAATTAAAAAGATTCTGCCGGTGATGCTTAAAAGCGCAGAAATATTTTTGTCCAAAATGCCTGATACAAAATTTGTTTTACTGCGGGCGGCAAATATCAAAAAAGGCCTTATTGAAAATATGCTGCACAAATACCCGCATTTAACTATTGCCGTCTGTGATAAAAATAGTTATGATGCTTTGAGCATATCATTTTTTGCCTGGGTTTGTTCAGGGACAGCCACCTTGGAAACCGCGATATTAGGCATCCCCATGCTCATTGTCTACAAAACAAGCTTCTTTACCTGGTTTATATCCCGCCTCCTGATCAAGCTGCCTTATATTGGCCTGGTAAATGTTGTGGCAGGGGAAAAAATAGTATCGGAATTTGTTCAATACGAAGCTAATCCGAAAAATATAGTCAAATGCACGTTAGGGTTTTTCTTAAAATCAAAAAAACTTCAGGATGATTTTAGACAGAAATTAAATATGGTGAGAGAAAAATTAGGCAAAGACAATGCCAATGAAAAAGCTGCAAAGGTTATTCTAGAAGTTATTAAGGAATCCAGGTCCCTCCCTCATTGCCATCCTGATCCATTGTGATTGTCTCTAAGGCATTAGGGCCATCAAGCCGCGTTGCGATTCCGGTAAAACCGCCTCCGCCTAGTGTTAAATTATAATCAAACGAACGCCGTGCATTGTTATTAGGATTTTCTAACCCACAGGCTTCCCATGGACCATCGACAGCTTTGTCAAGCTGAATAAATGCTCGGCGTTCTGCTGAATACATATATTCTGCGGCCCGCATAGAATCCAGGGTCGCCCTTGCTTCCCGGGCCCGCGCCCTTTCTACGGTATTAATATAGCTGGGCACGGCAATACTAACAAGAATCGCAATTACAATTACGGTCAGAACCATTTCCATCAAGGTAAACCCCTTGTTTTTCATAACAGCCCTCCCAGATTAATTAAAGATCCATTGCCGTCGCTAATTTAAATATCGGCAAAAACATCGCCACTACTAAAAAACCGACAATCGCTCCCATAAATACAAGCATAAACGGTTCAAGTAAAGCGGATAATCTTTCGACAACCATGGCAATACGCTCTTCATAAAATGTCGCGACATGCTTAAGCATATCAGCAAGCTCTCCGGTCTCCTCGCCCACATTTACCATAAGCACAACCATCGGCGGGAAAATGCCAGATTGTTCGAGCGGCTCAGCTATCGTTTTACCATCACGCACGCTATCCTTTACTACCTCCAATGAATCTTCGAGAACCCGATTGCCAACTGTCTTTGTGACAATCTCTAAGGCATAAAGGATCGGGACTCCGCTAGAAATCATTGTCCCCAATCCCCGGGCAAAATTGGTGATTGCAATATTTCGGAATAAGTTCCCAAATATAGGTAACTTTAAACGGAAGTGATCAAACATCAATTTGCCTCTTTTTGTTTTTATAAAGCGCATCAGTATAAATATTGCGACCGGCATAATAATAATAATCGGCACCGCAAACGCCCTAAGAACATCACTAAGATTAACAACCATCTGCGTAATCGGCGGCAACTGCCCGCCAAACGATGAGAACATTTCCGCAAATACCGGAACAATTTTGATGACAAAAACCATTATTGCCGCAAAGCAAACAAACATTAGAATAGCTGGATACATCAATGCCGATACGACCTTACGCTGCAGCTGCCCGGAACTTTCAAAATATTGAGCGATTTGTTCTAAAACAGAAGGCAGCTGTCCAGAGGCCTCGCCGGTGCCTACTAAATTTACCCAAAATTTGGAAAAGATTTTCGGATGTTTATCGAGAGCATCCTTTAAGGTACTGCCCGATTGTATATCCTCCTTGATTTTATCTATGGCCTCGCTTAAGAGCTGGCTTGAGACCTGCTTGCCTAATACGCCAAGACTGCGCAATAAAGGCACGCCCGCATTTAATAAAGTCCCTAATTGACGGGCGAATATACATAAATCATCAAGTTTTACACGGCCGCTACCCATAAATCTTTTTCTAAAACTAATGGATACTTTTTTTGATTTTATTTTGGTAGCTAACTCGGTAACGGAGGTAATAAGCAAACCGCGGCGTTGTAGAATTTCAATGATCTCACTCTGATTATCAGCAATCATCGTACCTTGTACAAGATTGCCTTCTGAATCACGAGCCTTATAAAGAAAATCTGGCATATTTCAGCCCATCCCTTAAATTTATACAGGATTATATGACTAATTTATAAAAAAATAATCCCTGAATTAACTGGTAACGGTAACGGCTATCACTTCTTCTAAAGACGTTATGCCCTCTCTTACCTTATCAACCCCGGCTTTGTATAGATTGCGCATGCCGGCGGCTTCTGCTTTCTTCCTGATTTCATCGCTTGATTTACGATAATAAATCATATTTCGTATTTCTTCGTTCACCGGCAACAGCTCATAGATTCCGGTTCTGCCTTTGTACCCGGTAAAACGGCATTTTTCACAACCTTTGGGCCCGTATATCGGCCCGTCAAATTTTATATCTTTAAGTCTTATATCCGGCTTTACTTCTTGCTTGCAATTACATAATTTACGCACAAGCCGCTGAGCGATTACTAAACGCAGTGCCGAAACCAAGAGAAAAGGTTCAATCCCGATGTCCATAATTCTGGTTACGGCCGTAGAGGCATCATTTGTATGCAATGTACTTAGCACCAAGTGGCCGGTAAGCGCCGCCCTTATACACATCTGGGCTGTTTCTAAATCTCGGACCTCTCCGACCATCATGATATCCGGGTCTTGACGCAGGAATGAACGTAAGCTATTAGCAAAGTTTAAGCCGATAAGCGGTTTAATTTGAACCTGGTTGATACCGTCAAGTTTATACTCAACGGGATCTTCGCAGGTAATAATATTTTTCTTCGGGCTTTTTATCGTATTTAGAATAGCATATAAGGTTGTTGATTTACCCGAACCCGTAGGTCCGGTGGCATAAATCATTCCAAACGGTTTATAAATTTCATTTTCCAATATCTCTAAATCCCGCTTATCAAATCCTAGTTTATTAAAATCAAGCGGGATATTGGACTGATCTAATAACCGCAACACCATTTTTTCTCCAAAAATAGTCGGGATGCAAGAAGCACGCACATCAATGCTTCTTTCTCCTGAAACTATAGCAAACCCTCCATCTTGAGGCAGGCGGCGCTCTGCAATATCCATTTTTGCTAAGATCTTCATGCGGGAAATAACGGCAAAATATAATTTTACGTCCGGAGGTTTTGCATCATACAATACCCCATCAATCCGATAACGAAGCCCGACCCTTTTTTCGAAATGTTCAAGATGTATATCGGAGGCACCTTGTTCAATCGCCTCCATTAAAATTAAGTCGACAAACCTTACTATAGGAGCTGCTTCTGAATCGGCAAATATATCAACGACGTCTTTTTGTTTTCTTCCATCATCTGTTTCAGCATCAATCCGGATAAACTGTTCTTGAATATTTTTTTTCTTTATATCCTTACTATGATAAAACTCCTCCAAGGCAATCTTTATATCTGTCTCCGTTGCTACGGCCACACTAACATCGCATCCGGTCATTTTCATAAGATCGTCAATAGCGATAAGATCCAGAGGGTCGCACATGGCAATAGTCAAGGTGTTTAAATGTTTTGAAAGTGCCAATACCTTATGTTGTTTTGCATACTCTTCTGTCACCAGCTTTTCCAAGCCCTGGTATAGCGTCGGTCTTAACGTCCCCTTTTTTAAAGAAGCATGTAATATCCCCAACTGTTTGCCCAAGGCTTCAGCAAAGGCATCTTCATTAACCAGCCCCATTTTAATTAAAATTGTACCGAGCTTACCCCCTTTTCTTTTTTGTTCTTCAAGTGCCTGCTCAAGCTGTATATCAGTAAGCAGGCCCTGTTTCTTTAATATTTCCCCTAATTTTTGATTTGATTTTATCATAGCTTTATAAGATTTTGGTTTATTACTTCACTAAATCCACAACCTCAGAACTTGAATCCTTCAAGGTAAGGCCAATTTTAACTTCTTCAAAATTTTCCTGTTCCCTAAAATTCATATTATTATCGTTTACAGGAGCTGAGACAGACTCTAGATTCTCATTTTTGGATTTTTGCTCTATTCTTTTTTTCTGCGTTTTTTCTTTTAGAACAGGTATTTCCTCTTCTAATGAAACAATTTTCGGTTCTTCTTCATCTGACCCGGTATCCTCTACCCACATCTTTACTTTATCAGAAGCCTTTATAATTTTAGGCGTAATAAAAATCAACAGTTCTTTATCAATCTTTGTTGTTTCGTTATGTCTAAAAAATGCACCGATCAACGGGATATCCCCAAGCCAGGGCACTTTAGTTGTTGTTTTCTGATCTTCGGTAGTAATAAACCCGCCGATGGCCAAAGTCTCGCCATCCTGGACCATAACTACAGTACGCAAACTACGCTCATTGGGATCAATATAGGAGATTTTGTTTGGACTCGAAAATCGGGAAACTACCGGCCGGGAAATTGCCGGCTCCAACAATAAGGATACAAATCCTTCCCTGTCGTTAATTATGGGCACCAGTTTTAGGGTCGTCCCGACTTCCATCCTTTCTACCTCTGTTTCCAAATCCCCGGAAGTAGCATTCCTTGTAGTTTTTATAGAAACTATCTGATCCGCAGTTACCTTGATCTCTGCCCATTCCCGGTCCTGGCATAATATTCTTGGTTTTGACAAAAATTTTGTACTGGTATCTGTCTCAAGCATTTCCAATATCCAGCTAAGGTTCGAAGACGACATCAGACCATAAGCAAAGTCAGAATCTCCGGCAATACTTACTGCCGTCGCATCGGCTGGATTAAAATTATGTCTTTTTTCCCACTTTGTAAACGGAAACGGTGTGGCTGTAGCCGGCCCCTGATATCTTAGTAACTCCTGCCCCCATTGAACACCAAGGCTTTCTAAAAAGTCAGCCGTTGTTTCAATAAGCTCAACTTCTATCATTACTTCGGCAATCGGCCTGTCTATTTCATTAATCACTTCCTCGATTAATTTAAATCTTTCCGGGACATCGGTAATAATAATCAAATTCATATGGTTAACCAAATTCCCGTATTCACTCAGTAACGGTCTAAGGATGGCATCCCAATCTCCCGTTGATGGACCTGCTCCTGGCGTCTTCTCGCTTGCCTCATCCGCAAAAACCTTTTGCCCGACCTGACCAACACTACCATGATAATAACGTATCCTGTATACCCGGGTGATTGTCTCAATGGGCAGAGCAGGCAGCGGTTTTACGATAAGGATATTGCTGCCGGGATTTTGCTTGAGCGTTAAATTATTTGCTTCCAAGAGAGTCTTTAACGCATCTTCGATAAGCACATCGTTCATATAAAGAGTTATTTGCCTTTGTTCTATATCTTTACTGGCAATAAAATTTAATCCTGATTGCTGCGAAAAAACCTTCAAGACATCTTTTAGGTCTGCATCTTTAAAATCCAAAGACACTAAATCCTGCTCTTTAAAACTTTCAGCGACTAAATCATCCTCTATTTCATAGCCAGTTTGCGCAAAGGAAGAATACTCAGAACTAAACAGTAAACTTAAATAGACACATAGCATAAATAGTAACAATAGGGAAATCCGTTTCATGCTTGGCTCCTTATCTTTTTTTATTTTTTGGATCATTTTTTTGTTTATTAATTGTATACTCTTTACCTTGGAAAAATAGTATTATGCTGTCTTTACCTATGCTTTTTATTTCAAATTCTCCAATATAATCTCCTACCTTCATTACATTATTATTTATAATTGCCTGCGGCATGCCGCGGGATGAAATTATCCCTTGTATCTCAACGGTAGGTATTGTGACCGCTTGTTGCTTTTCTAAAGAATCATATGGCTTCTCGAGAAGTTTTGCTAACGCGGCCGGCAGCCCAAAAGGGTCTCTTTTTGCTTCAAAACCTGTATATTCCAGCTGTGTCTTTTGCAATTTATCTGTCGGCTCGCTCTCCTTAGCGGCAAAGCAAACTTCCCTATTTAAAAATAAAATTACTAAAATTAGAAAAAATGATAAAATTTTACGCATTACTTCTCCAAAAATGTGTCCGTTAGATAAAACGTGCTCAGCAGTAATTTCGCATTAACGCGTGTCGTCGTTTTCAGCGTCGTCCCAATAGGTTCTATTTCCATTTTTTTTACCATGATAAATACCTCGGAATTATCAATATGGCTGATAAAAACTCCTAACTCATGGTAAGTAGTATCAATATCTAAATTCACTCCCAGGGTTACACTTTCTTCGCTCTTTTCCACTGGCTGGGCGGATATTGAAATTAATTTGATATTTAATTTCCCAACCATTTTTGCTATCTCAGCAAGAAAATACGAACTTTCCTTGATTGTTGTCATAGAACTGCGAAGCTTTTTTAATTCATTTAATTTATCACCGACTCTATTCTCCAAGACGACACGCTGACGTTGTTCCCTGTATTTTAGTAAATTAGCTAAACTGCTGCCATACATCCACCTCCCGCCCCAAAACAACATCAGCAAAAAAATAGCAATGCCGATGGCCAAGGTCTTCTGCATTTCACGAGAGATCATTCGTAACATCATTGGCTATACCTTTAACTGCATTTAACGGTTAACGTTCCCTTATATCGGAAGAACAATTGAGCACAAAACTCATGGACGGCACACCCTGATAATCGGTCCTGGTAACCGATCCTGTCTTTATCATTTTAAAACCCTGGAAAAATTTTTCTTCAACTTTCAATTTTTCCGTAAACGCATTCACAATTTCTATTTCTAACCCCTTTTGTTCAGAATAGACATTTCCCGCAAATTCCAATGTAATCACGTTGTCGCCTTGCTGCTTAGCACTTGCAGCCCTCGCATTAAAACTAAGGCCTGTTAACCATATCCCTTCGGCCATAATGCGGGGGATAACATTTAACTTATGCGTCAACACTGTTTTGCCATTTGCAAATCTATCATAAACCTCTAACCGTTTTTTAATTTCATCTTCACCGCGTTTCAAATCCCCTTCGCTAAAATGGCTTAAATCTACGAATTTTGGACTGTTTAATTTTTCTTTTTCCAATAGATTCTTTTCGCGAGATACAAAAATTGAAAACACGGCAAATAATAAAACAAGGCTCATAATCAGCGCCCCAATTTCGACTAATACCATCTTGTTAAGAAAAACCTTTGCCTTCATGCTTGGTCTTTTCCGGGCCTTGAATAGATCTATCTCCACGGTGGATTTGGCCAGATTTCTTAACCCGGCTCCGATCGTGACCGGCAACATCGCAAAGGTATATGGTAAGGGTTTCGCTTTAGGACTTAAGATATTTTTAAGAGGATCAATAGTACTGACCGGGATATCGAAATTTAAATGCAAATAAACAGCTAATGGCCATGGATTATCAGGCTCCTCCTGAGCCGCTGTCATTACTTCTTCTAAATCGTCAAAGTCATCTATCTCTCCGATCAATATTATCTTTGTTATATCCTCTTTACCCAGTTCTTTCTTATAATATTCTAAAGAGATGCGTAACTCACTTATAATGCTCCTTAAAATTGTTGCCCGGCTATCTACGGAAATTACTTCTCCGTCCATAATAAATTGTGCCGTCTCATCATCAATCCATTCTTCTTTCTTTGCTAAAGAAACATCCCGGACAAAATACGGAACGCCATTCTTTAATATGATAACATTAACTCTCTGCGCGTAAAGGTAGACGACTACATTTGAACTCTGCTTATCAATCTCTTGTGAATATTCTAATAAGCGTAAGAGGGCAAAGGATGCGGTTTCAATTGCCGTGGGATTTATACTTACTTTATTAAGAACGACAAGATGGTTCTTTATTGATTCCTCTTTCGTGACCAAAGATAAAATACCTAATTTCTTCGACTCTTGGTCGTCCTTTAAAATATAAAATCCGGTTACTGCCTCTTCTAAGCGGAACGGAATATATTTTCGCGCCTCAAATCTTACCGCCTCTTCCATCTCTTCTGACGATATGCGCGGCATTTGGAAATACCGGAGCAATACCATCCCCGGCATAAGAATCGTATTTACTTGACGCAAATCAATCTTGGCTTTGTAAACGGCTTTACGGAGAGCGGCAATAACTAAATCATCTTTACTGGAAGAATCACTTCTTTGTTCATCTTCGTAGATATCGACGTGGACGAAATTGACGAGTTGAATCTTTTTTCCCGCAGCTTTGAGTTGGGCAAGCTGTATTGTTTTGGGGCCAATATATAACCCCACAGAACTTTTGGAAATAAAAGGTAGCCTAAAATCCATTTAGCTCTTAAAATCCTTTTTTGAGTATATTGACTAACTATATATCAATATTTATTTTATAACAGAAATAGGGGGTAATGTCAACAGTTTTTTACCCTGGAGAGAGATAAAAGCGGTAAGTCTTTATTAAATAATGAATTAAATCATATTTCTTTTATATACTGAGCAATTTTGGCTATTATATTATCTTTAGGCACGTTGTCCCTTGTATCAGTCGCTCGCATTTTTACTTCAACTAGTCCCGCAGCTAGATTTTTCTCTCCGATTATAATCTGAATCGGAATTCCGATTAAATCTGCATCCTTAAACTTTATCCCCGCCCGCACATTTCTATCATCTAAAAGAACCTCTAGCCCCTGCTGGTTTAATTGGTCATAAAGCTCCTCTGCTGTATTCATGGATAGGGTGTGTTCTGAATTTAAAGGCATAACCACGACCTGAAACGGACTTATCTGTTTAGGCCAAATAATGCCGTTTTTATCATGATTTTGCTCGATACAAGCAGCGATAATTCTGGTCACGCCAATCCCGTAACAACCCATAATAATTTTTGAGCTCTTGCCTGCCTCGCTAAGGTAAGTGGCATTTAGAGTATCTGTATATTTTGTCCCCAGTTTAAATACATGCCCAACCTCAATCGCCGGGTGAATACTAATTTTATTTGTGCAACGCGGGCAAACATCATTATCCGTGATATTTCGCACATCCGCCCATCTACAAACTTTAAAATCTTTATCGATATTTACATTCATAAGATGTAAATCTGGTTTATTTGCCCCCGCCACAAAATTGGCCTTATCTAAAAGTCCATAATCAGCAATAATCTCGATATCCTGTAATCCGACAGGGCCGCTAAAGCCTAACGGGCCTTTGGTCACTTTTTTGATCAGGGCCTCATCCGCCATAATCAGCTGATTAGCTTTTAAGCTCTGCATCAATTTAGCTTCATTCACGTCATGATTGCCGCAAACCAACACTGCCACAGGCACTCCATCAGCAACATAAATTAATGTTTTAACTAAACAATCCGGGGTTAAGTTCAAAAAATCCGCCACATCTTTTACCGTACTTAACCCCGGGGTTTTAACTTCTTTGCATTTTTCCTGTTTTGACTTTTTAACCTTAGTGTTTTGCCCTTGCCCTGGCTTCAGGCATTCTGCTTTATTTAGACTCGCTGCATAATTACATTTAGTACAACAGACGACCGTATCTTCTCCATTTTCAGCTAAAACCATAAATTCGTGGGAAACATCTCCGCCCATAATACCGGTATCGGCCTCCACGGGGATATAGTTTAAACCGCAACGTTTGAATATTTCACAATAAGCCTCGTACATTTTCTTATAATTTTCATTTAGACCCTTTATATCACAATCAAAACTATAGGCATCTTTCATGATGAATTCACGCGATCTTATTATGCCAAAACGCGGTCTGGCCTCATCTCGGAATTTCGTTTGGATCTGATAAATTATAAGTGGCAGCTGACGATAGGAACTGACTTCATTTTTGACTAAGGCGGTTATTACTTCTTCATGCGTGGGGCCGAGCACATTAATTTTTTTATGCCGGTCCGTAAATTTAATCATATCTTCGCCCAAGGCCTCCAAGCGTCCACTCTTAGCCCATAACTCAACCGGGTGGATTGCCGGCATCAGCACCTCTTGCGCCCCTTTTTTATTCATTTCCTCTCTTATAATTTCCTCTATCTTTTTTAACACCCGGAACCCTAAGGGTAGATATGAATAAACACCTGAGGTGAGCTTGCGAATTAATCCGGCCCGAATCATAAGTATATGACTTATGGCCTCTGCCTCAGCGGGTATCTCTTTAAGTGTAGGTAGCATCATATGCGACCACTTCATTTGCTTACCTCCGTATATAATGTTTTTAATAATTCTTTCCGGTTTACCAGTTTCACCTTTTTCCCTTTTTTGAATAAAACCCCGCATTTACCTGTCCAGGCAATACCAATATCTGCATCCTTGGCCTCGCCGGGTCCGTTAACCACGCAACCCATAATCGCTACTTTTATTCTTTGGCCAAGATTAGCCATCTTAAAATTCGAAAATTTAATTTCTGCCTGTTTGACAATTTTAATAAGATCTATTTTACAGCGGCTACAGGTAGGGCATGATATAATCTCAATGCCCTGATTGCGAAGATTAAGGCTACTTAAAATCTGTTTTGCTACTTTAGTTTCATCCACCGGATCAGAGGTCAACGAAACCCTAATCGTATCACCGATACCTTCAAGTAATAAAACTCCGATACCGATACTTGATTTTATGATGCCGTTTTGCCAAGGCCCAGAAGCGGTTATGCCCAGATGCATCGGGGCATCGGTTATTTCGGCCATACGTCGATAGGCCTGGATTGTCGTCAGGACATCGGGTGTCTTTACAGAAAAAACTATTTGATTAAAATTAAGATTTTTAAAAACACCTAAATACAACCGCGCTGACTTAATCAGATCATCCGCGAGTTTAGACTTATCAGTCCTTTTAACTGAACCGGAATTCAGGCCAATGCGAATCGGCACTTTATATTTTTTAGCACAAGTTATTATTTTTTCTATCTGCTGGCGGTTAGTGATATTACCGGGATTAAGCCTGATTTTATCGGCTCCATTTTCAATCGCCAATAATGCTAATTTATAATTGAAGTGGATATCGGCAATAAGCGGTATACTTATCCGCGATTTTATGCGCGCAATCGCCCAAGCTGCTTTTTCATCCTCCACTGCTACCCTTACAAGTTCACATCCAGCCTGTTCAAGTCGCTTGATTTGCTGGACAGTTTTACCTACATCCTTGGTATCTGTATTCGTCATTGACTGGATAACAACAGGGCTATTCCCTCCTATTGCCACTTTACCGACAAAAATCTTTCTTGATTTTCTGCGTTTTATCATTGGATTATTTTTTTATTTAAAACTTGTTCCTGCTTTTTAACAGGATCTCATTTGGTTTACCCTGTTAGAGAAAGCCGCTAACTTTAGTCAGTGGCCTACTGATTCTCAAGCTGACGGCGGTTTAATGCCGCCGTCAACGCAAACCTTTAGAAAATGAAGTTCTCTAACGGGGTTTACTGGAAAAAGCTAACTACCTTCTCAATAATTCCAAACCGGATAAAGTCATTGTAGAATACAAACAGCATCAAGGCAATAAGAATAGAGACCCCAACACGCATCGCAACTTCCTGTACCTTTACACTGACAGGTTTGCCTTTTATCTTTTCAAACAGCAAAAACAAAAGATGCCCTCCATCCAGTACCGGCAAAGGAAAAAGATTAATAATGGCCAAGCTTACACTGAGCATAGCCATAATCTGCAAAAGATAAACAAAACCCAACTTTGCCGCATGACCGGTAATGATAAATATCCCTACCGGACCTGTAACTGATTCTCGAAACGACATCTGGCCCGTTATCATCCGGTACAACGCCAGGCATGTAACCTGAGTTAATCTTAAGACCTGTTCTGCTCCGAGTAAAATGGATTTAAAAATTCCATAGCGTACTATTTTTACCTCATCTGAAGGGGCAATGCCGATTAACCCAATCTTAATATCTTCCCCAAATAAATTCTTGATCTTTTCCACTTTAGGGATTACGGTCAATGTCATATCCTGGCCATTTCTCTGTATTTCTAGGACAATTTCTTGCTGCTCAATCTTGCTATGAATTATATCAGAAAGCTCTCCCCATAATTCTACTGTCTGGCCGTCAATTGTAATAACACGATCGCCTTTTTGGATGCCCACTTGTTGAGCCGGATAATTGTCTTGCACTGCCCCTATCTTGCTCGTTGAATTCGGCATGCCGATAAAAAATACCAAGCTAAATAGTAAAAAGGCAATTGTATAATTAAAGGCCGGACCAGCAAAAATAATAGCGGCCCTTTGCGATATTGTCTTTGACAAAAATTCCCAAGGCTCACCTTCACGTTTTTCTTCTGGATTATCACCGGCCATCTTTATATACCCACCCAAAGGGATCATCGAAATGCGGTATTCTGTATCATTCCTTTTAAAGCCAACAAGTTTCTGGCCAAAACCTATGGAAAAAATCTCTACCCTTACCTTCAAAAGTTTAGCCACAATAAAATGTCCAAACTCATGCACAATAACCAAAACACTCAAAACAAAAATAAACGCTATTGTCGATAACAAAGTAGCTGTGCCTCCTTTCTGGCCCAATCGTCAACAGCAAAAATTTCTTTTAACGTTGGATTGCTGCTTGGTTTATGTCTTTTAATGACTTTATTGATGATTTTAGGGATTTCCGTAAACTTAATTTTGCCGTCTAAAAAAGCATGTACGCTGATCTCGTTAGCCGCGTTCATCACGCAGCCGTAACTGCCGCCTTTAGCCGCTACCTTTTTGGCGATGTCAAGACAAGGGAATTTACTTAAATCCGGCTTGATAAACGTAAGTTTGTCAACTTTTAAGAAATCAACGCCTCTAAGTTTATTCGGCTTTCGGTATGGGTAATCAAGTGCATACTGTATCGGCAATCTCATATCTGTTATCCCCAGCTGGGCGAGGATAGAGCCATCGCAAAATTCAACCATGGAATGAACCACGGCCTCTGGATGTATTAAAATCTCGACCTCATCCGGACTTACCCCAAAAAGCCAACAGGCCTCAATGAGTTCAAGGCCTTTATTCATTAACGTTGCTGAATCAATGGTAATCTTGCGTCCCATCTTCCATTTAGGATGCTTTAACGCCATATTAAGACTAACATCCTTTAGCTTAGACTTAGATAGTTTATGAAACGGACCGCCAGAACCAGTAAGATAGATACACTTTAAAACGCGCCTTTGTTCTTTCTGCAGACACTGAAAGATAGCGCTATGTTCAGAATCAACCGGGATAATCCTGCCCTTGCTTCTCTTTAGCCTGTCCATTACAATTTTACCGGCCATTACCAGCGGTTCTTTATTAGCTAAGGCAATTGTCTTATTTTTCTCAAGCGCCTGCAGGGTTGGGACAAGACTGATTGTCCCGGCTGTAGCAACAACGACAATGTTAACCTCTGGGTGGGTAGCAATACGACTGAGCCCTGGGCCTTGAGTATATATTTTTATATTTGATAAATCTGCCAATTTTTCCAGTTCTCTGACCACATCATCATCTTTGACGCTAATAATTTTTGGCTTGAATTTTTTTATCTGTTTGGCAAATAATCTTACATTTCTGTAAGCACTAAGGCCGATCACCTTAAATTCAGACGGTCTTCGACTGATAACATCCAAGGTATTTGTGCCAATGGAACCGGTGGACCCTAAAATAGATATTTTTTTCATTTTAACAGCTTAAATAAACTAGACTAAGTTGAAATGAAGAATATAATAATAGAAAATAGGACTGGTAAAAATAATGCTGTCAATAATATCGAGCGTACCGCCTAATCCGGGCAGATATTCTCCGGTATCCTTTACCCCGCAGTCACGCTTTATTAACGACTCACATAAATCTCCCAACTGAGCCAGTATCCCGATAATCGCCCCCATCGTCACTATATGTACAAGCGGTATATGGTTAAGATACAATTTACTTGCTATCGCGGTTAATATGCTAAATATAAAACCGCCGATTGCTCCTTCTAATGTCTTTTTCGGACTAATCCGCTTAATAAGCAGATGCTTGCCAAACCGGGTCCCCATAATATATGCACCGACATCCCCCATTTTTGTCACGGTGAGTAAGAATGCCACTAAAAGAGTCCCTTGCGGCAGGAATCTAATCTTTATCAAAAACGAGAAAAACCAGCTGACGTAAAAGATGCCAAACAACGTGGTAGAAATACCCACAATCGCTTGAGAACTATCTTTGCGAATAAACTGAAGGATGAAGAATATTAAAGTCGCCGTAGTAATAAACAATAATTCCCAGCCCTTGGTCGGCTCAAATTTAAAATATATCGTAAGAGGAATAAGTACTCCAATCAGCATCCCAAAGTATTTGTAAATAAAGATTCCTTTTTTCTCGATAAGTGAGTAAAACTCATACAATCCCGCGGCAATTAAGCAGATGACGATTGCCCCATAAACAAACCCTGGCATAAAAAACAAATTAACACCGAAAAATGTAATTAGCATAACTGCCGTTACAATTCTTCTGGCCAAGGGTACCTCATTCATATTCAGTCCTTCCTGTTTATCTTAGATAATTATACTGCGCCAAAACGACGTTCTCTGTTTTTATAATCCTCTATTGCCTGTTTTAAATCAGCCTCTGTAAAATCAGGCCAGAACTTTTTCGTAACATATAACTCGCTGTAACAAAGCTGCCAGGGCATAAAATTACTTAATCTCATTTCGCCGCTGGTCCTGATCAACAGTTCTGGATCCGGAATCCCCTTTGTATATAGATACTGACTAAAAATCTCCTCATTTACTTTATCGGGCGGAATACGGCCGGATTTAATATCTTTTGCTAAAGATAATGCCGCATCCACAAGTTCAAGGCGGCCTCCGTAATTAAAAGCCAAAATTAGCGTAAATCCGGTATTTTTTTTTGTCTTTTCTTTTATCCCCTGCATAACCTGCTGAACTTTTTTCGGCAACCCGTTAATCCTGCCGATAGTCATAAATCTTACATTATTTTCCATGAGATTCTGCACTTCTTTTTTTAGTGATTTTTCTAAAAGTTGCATTAAAAAATTTACTTCTGGTTTCGGCCTTTTCCAGTTTTCAGTAGAAAATGTGTATAATGTCAAAAACCTGACCCCAGCTTTATCACAGGCACGAATAATATTTTTGGCAACCTTTGCTCCCTGCTTATGCCCAAAAATGCGCAGTAAACCTCTCTGCTTTGCCCAACGGCCATTGCCATCCATGATAATCGCAATGTGCTGGGGAACCATAGTCTTTTTAGCCATTTGCCCTATTGCCTTATTTGTTTCCCCTTGCGGGGACTCCAGCTTGAATATTTACCAAAGGTAAATTTTCAAGGGGTCTGTCTTCTGTCATCTGCCCCTTGCGGGGACTCCAGCTTGAATATTTACCAAAGGTAAATTTTCAAGGG
>Ga0180009_10000179_pt1 | contig 98020 bp, 72 predicted proteins | sample OS_PC_MetaG_FD_123537 | JGI IMG/M metagenome (GOLD analysis project Ga0180009, IMG submission 123537) | Groundwater microbial communities from the Aspo Hard Rock Laboratory (HRL) deep subsurface site, Sweden - OS_PC_MetaG | ecosystem: Environmental > Aquatic > Deep subsurface > Groundwater... | reverse complement strand
TGGTGGGAACTTACCTTGAAGACAACAGCAGCACTGCCATCGATAACTCCGATAACGGATCGATCACTGATGCCGGTACAGCAAGCAACAGCGGCGCGGCCTATGTCTTTAAGAAGGATGGCGAAAACTGGGTGCAGGACGCCTATCTCAAAGCTTCCAATGCCGAGGCCGATGACTTTTTCGGAAATTCGGTGGCGGTTAGCGAGGGGCTGATTGTGGTGGGAGGTCGCGGTGAAGGCAACAGCAGCACTGCCATCGATAACTCCGATAACGGGTCGATCACTGATGCCGGTACGACCAGCCAAAGTGGCGCGGCCTATGTCTTTAAGAAGGATGGCGGAAACTGGGTGCAGGACGCCTATCTCAAAGCTTCCAATGCCGGTGACAGCGACTGGTTCGGAAATTCGGTGGCGATCAGCGGAGAGCTGATCGTAGTGGGGGCTTTACAAGAAGCCAACAGCAGCACCGCCATAGACAATACCGATAACGGGTCAATCACTGATGCCGGTACGGCCAGCCAAAGTGGTGCAGCCTATGTCTTTAAGAAGGATGGCGGAAACTGGGTGCAGGACGCCTATCTCAAAGCTTCCAATACCGGGGTCAGTGACGCTTTTGGAAGATCCGTGGCAGTTAGTGGGGGGCTGATTGTGGTGGGTGCTCACTATGAAGACAACAGCAGCGCCGCCATCGACAACACCGATAACGGGTCGATCACTGATGTCGGTATGGCCAGTGAGAGTGGCGCGGCCTATGTCTTTAAATATTAAGATCTATACCCGCTAAATAGTGATCCTGAAAAACGGTGCGATAGCGGGCTGCATTTCCGGATTCGCTTAAACAAATTATTGAGAAAAACAACATGAACAAATTTAATTATATCATCCTGGTAATGGCGCTTGTCATTTTGGGGATGATGGCGGTCGGGTGGTATCAGCTCAGCGAGGAAAATCAGCTGCTGAGGCAGCGCATCGCCCGTATCGGTCAAAAAACAGACCATGGAAAGGAAGGAGACCCCTATATCGCCGGACCGGTCAAGAACCGAATCATTAAGGGCAGCGTGGACCTGAAGGCCTGTTATAAGGCTTTTCTTACGAGAAATCCGGAGATAAGGGAAGGCAACATCAAACTGGACTGGCAGATTGACCGGGATGGAAGACCACAAAACCCTGAGGTGGTATTCAGCCAGTTTTCAGATCCGTTCTTGGGAGAGTGTATGATCGGTAAAATCCGGCAATGGCAGTTTCCACCCCCTTTGGCCCGTAGCTATGTCGCTCATCTGTTCCAATTCAATGACGCGCTCAATAAAAAGGACATGAAAGTGGAATCATCAGAATGAAAAAGGCGACCGGCTGATTTGTGACCGGGCATTTCAGTTTCGGACTGTCCGGCTGAAGGTTTATCAGTACACCCTCATCGGTAGAAAAACCATTTTAAAATACCGTCGATGCAGGAATCAAATAGTCGGGAGGTGCCATAAATAGGAATGCAGGACCAGCGATAGCGGACGTTTTTCTGATATTGCTGTAAGAGGCGCAATGATTTGACAGAGACTGATGTATTTGAAGAAAAAACAAAAACCACCAATCAGCTTTGACCATTTCATCGGATAGCCAGCCCCCGTTGAACACCGCAGATCTCTATTTTTGGAGGAAAGGAAAGGGATATCTCAAGAGTTCGCTGAGAACATCAAAGTGGTCGAAACCAAATTAAATTCCCTTTATTCAAAAAGAGCTAACGGGTTTTTGCTTTTTCTGATAGTTGATTTTGGAAGATCACAACTTAAAACAAAAAAACACCCGGTTATTGAGGAAATTAGTTGCTTTCACAGGTAGAATAAATGATCCTGAAGATCTTGTTCATGAAGAACGGGATCGGTTCTTACGGCACATTACAGGTCTACTTTTTAGTTATTCCCATGTCATTAATTGCGATTTTCCTCCTCGTTATCTCTTCTACCACACACGCAGCCTGGAACTTTGTTAGCAAACGGGAATATCCTTCGGCGTCTTTTTTTCTGACATCCAACTTGTTAGGCGATCTCATATTTGTCCCTGTTATTGTGTATTATGCCAATATAATAGGAAATTTTCCCATTGAAGTATTTGGTTTGCTGTTGGCAACAGGGTTTTTTATGGCGATCTATTATATCGGTTTGGCTGGTGCTTACCGATTCGGCGATTTGTCAGTAGCCTATCCTCTTGCTCGTTCCGCACCAGTACTTCTGGTTATGGCAGTATCCTTTCTCCGGGGTAATGGTGATCAGATAAGCGCCCATAGTATTTATGGTATTGTGCTGGTTGTGGTCGGATGTTTTTTAATTCCTCTTACCCGGTTATCAGATTTCAGTTTAAAAAGATATATCACCCCAACCTGCCTACTTGCTCTGATGGCAGCCTGTGGTACTGCCGGATACTCCATTGTGGATGATGCATCCCTGGAGATCTTGAGAAATATGCCGGGTAGTTTTTTAAATCCGTTTCAGAGTTCATTGATTTATATTGGATTACAGGGCTTTACCACCTCACTGATAATGGGAGCCTTAATACTGATAAGACAAAATGAACGAAGGCTTTTTGCTGAAGTCATTGGACGGAAAAAAAGAAAAGCCTTTCTTACCGGATTGGTCGTACGAATGACCTACATCCTGGTTTTAACCTCCATGGCTTTTGTTAACGACATCAGCTACGTCGTCACGTTTCGTCAATTCAGCATTATTGTCGGTACTCTTATGGGGATATTCATTTTGAAGGAACCGGCTCATAAAACCAAATTAATGGGTGTTATTATAGTGTTTGTGGGATTAATTCTTGTCGGGTTGGGGTAATGATATGGGAAGATTAGGGCAATGGGCTGCCCTATGAACACTTTTGTATTTCCCGGTTCCTCTGAGGTTAAAATTACAAGGAGGTTATTAATCTGACCGTTACTCTAATCCCCCTTACAACAATGATAAGCTAACCCATTGGCTTTTTCTCTAATTGGCTAGTGTCCTTTGCTCCTCCAATTTAACAACTATCCTTTGGAACTCTCCTTCGCTGAGGGTGTAATATTTCATCACCATATTGGTCATAAGTCTGATAACGAATGGCAGCAGACTGCACAGGATCAACAATCCAAAAAGAGTTTTTTCATTTTGAACCTGATTCGGGACATAGTCTATCATCATAAGTACCGCTCCGGTTATCGCTCCTCCGAGTGCCAATCCGGCTTTCATCATGAAGCTCAATAATGCGAATATGAGCCCTTCCGATCGAATTCCCACTTTCAGTTCCGCATATTCCACAGTATCGGGGATCATCCCCCATACCAGGGCCACCACCGGGCCATTCCAGAACGCTCCAAACAGAACCACTATTCCGGCAAGCCCTCCCAGGAATATAAGCTGCTTTGTATCATTAGCACGGATAAAGGGAAAGATAACAATAGGGGCAAGCAAACTGAAGGTTGCCAGTAAATTTGAAATCTGAAAAAGTTTCTTTTTACCCATTTTTTTTGATAACTTGGGAACAATCAGCATGCCTGTTGTCATCATAATCAGGAATAACCCCATAAATGGGGGATAGAGTGATTCCATTCGCAAATAGTACTTGAAGAAATAGATGGCGGTAGAAGCAGTAATAGACGTACCAATTTGAAAAAAGAGATAACCGAACATCAGGGCTATCAAGGGACGATTTTGGGTAAGCACCCTGATCTTCTGTTTCAGGGTAAAGAAGTTGGCTGCCGTCCTCTCCAAAGGTTTCTCTGAAGCAGGCAGGTCATACCTTTTGGTAACGATAAATGTGATCGTATAACAGGCGATCATCAATGTGCCATATAGCGCTGTAATCCAGGTAAATCCTGCTTGGGGTGTAGCAAAAAGGCCGATAAGAGGAAGAGTGGCAGCAGCGACCACCAGGGTGGCTAACAATGCAGTGATATTTGAAACCGTTCCGATTTCGGTACGCTCAATGGGATTTTTTGACATGATGGTTGTCTGGGCATGATAGGGAATATTGATGGAAGTAACTATCATGCCCAGGGGGATATAGGTGGCAAATGCCCAAATGACTTTTCCGGTGTGCCCTAAATCGGGAGTATAGAAGGTGAGGGTATAAACAATAGCACACGGCACAATTCCAACAATTATAAAAGGTCTGAATTTACCCCAGCGGGTGTGGGTCTTATCCACAATCGATCCCATAATAGGATCATTCACTGCATCCCAAATTCTGGCAACCAGAAACAGAACTCCGACGGCTGCCGCTGATATTCCCATGATATCCGTATAAAAATAAAGCATATGGAAGGTTATCATTGCAAAAATCAGATTGGAGCCCAGGTTACCCATGGAGTATCCAATATTGTCCTTCCAGGGTAAAGTCCTTTGCAGGTCATCTGTGGTTTTCATCTATACTCCCCTTTAATGTCCATCCATTTAAATTCAATATGAGTATACTATGCAGACGGTTTGCTCCTCTCTGTAAGTTCCTTAAACAGGGCAGTTGCTGTCAACTCGGTCATCAGAGCCCTTCCCGCCGCTTCGGCGGGGGCAAAATCACGAATAAAATTGATCTCTTCTTCACTGGGGGGTGCAGTTTCCTTTAAACCTGCCGCTACTTTTAAATCCCAGGGGATATCCTGCTTGATATCATCAATGGAGACACCCGGATAAATTTCAGCTAAAGTCAACTCTTTGGTTTTTTCGTCAAAAGTAAAGATCCCTTTTTGGCTGATAAGAAGTGAAGGTCCTGTTCCTTTCGGGAAAAGCCCGGATTTGTCCCTGCTGTCACCTCCTTCAAGATATCCTGGAGAGGTAACATAATCCAGTTTTTCTACAAATTCACCACCACGCATGGTCAACACGGTCCGTTTGGCATAGGAGATAAAATCAGCAGCGCCCCCGGAGCCCGGCAAACGAATAGTGGGCTTATAATAGTCGCCAATAACGGTTGTGTTTAGATTCCCAAACTTATCCACCTGTCCCACACCCAAAAAACAGACATCGACAAATCCCCGATAGGTCATGGTAAATGAAGTAAACAGATCCGTTGAATAAGAGAAACCGCGACAGCTCATGGCATCGGCAATATGATTGGGTTGTACCAGGGGAGTAAAATCTATGATTCCTGATTCCATCATCAGATTGGCATTCGGCGCATGCAGCGCTTTTGCCAAAGCTCCGGCTGTTGTCGGCAATCCAACTCCCAATATTACATTCTCATCATTTTTGATCTCCCTGGCCGTGGCGATGATCAATAACTCACTTAAGGTATAGTGCCTATTCATAAAACAACCCCCTCTCTTCCATAATGGTTTCCAATTCCTGACGGGTCACCCCCATATATCTCTCCTTACCCTCTTCATCCCAGGAAGAGGTGAACGCAGAACCATAGTTTACCGGAGCAGAATAGTAGGGTTTTGCCTTGAGCCTGTTAAGTCGGTTTGTCCCAAACGTCTGTGTATAGTGATCCATATAGCCATTTCTATCCTTGCTTTTATGAACCCATTCATCAATCCACTTTTTTAAGCCTTCTTCGGAAGTGGCAGCCATCTGAAACATACCGTAGGCGAAACGATCCAGGTTGTAATAACCAACCACTTCCGTGGGATGCGCTCCCCAGGGAATCTCAACCACGGCGTCGGTTCTAAACGCAGGGATGATTGTGTTGTGAGGACTGGATTGAATCACATCATGCTCCACGATCTCTTCACAGGACACAATGATCCTTTTGCTGGCAAGAGCCGCTGCCGCAACACTTCCCATAGCGCCCCAATATTGAGCGTTCCCGAATTTATCTGCTCTGGGAACATGAACGATGCAAACATCGGGATTGGCGGCCGGAACTGTCAGGATATCTTTTCCGCTATAGGGGCATTTAATAATTCGATACTTATCCTCCCCCATGAAACCACGTTTTTTGAAAAGATCGGTTGCGATAATTCCTTCAAACACCTGCATAAAGGAAAAGCCATGCATACCTGCAACCAGGCGGGCATTGTAATTAAAATTGGTGTAATCCTCCAGCTCCAACGATCCATTCTGGATTCTGCGTTCAACGGCAGATCCGCCATCCTTTCCTCCCGAACGCATGACATACGTCGTAATCAGTCTATCGACCAACCCGGCTTCTACCAGCATCTCCACATCCAAAATTCCCGACTGGGAGTAAAGAGTTAGATTTTTTTGTCCCTGACGGATTATTTCACAGACGAGTTCCACACAGGTGCACAATGTATAATTTCCTATGATGAGCTCGTCGCCATCCTTGACAAATCTATTGATGGCTTCCTTGGCGCTCATTACCTTGTTGATTGGTTGTTTCATGTTCAAGCATCTCCTCCCGGCTTTCTGATTTAGAGCGAAAATAAAGTATCCCTGGATTTATCCCTTAAATCTGCAGGTTCTCAATGACGGTTGCGACTCCAAGACCGCCACCGCAACAAGAGCTGAAAACGCCATACCTTCCACCGGATCGAATCAGGTGTTTCATGGCAAAGATGCATATCCTGGCACCGGATGCCCCATTGGGATGACCGAAGGCTATTGCTCCCCCCATGGGATTCCATTTGTCCCGATTAATGGTCTCTCCGGTCTGGTTTTCAATCTCTTTGATAACGGCCAGATTTTGCACCGCAAATGCTTCGTTACATTCAAAAACATCCACCTGGGATACAGTCAATTCAGCGCGTTTCAGAGCCATGGGAACTGCATAGGCGGGGCCGATTCCCATAATTTTGGGATCGCAGCCGTAATCTGCACCAGATACCCATCTGGCCATGGGAGTGTAACCCAACTCCTTGGCTTTCTCGGCACTCATAATCAGTACAAAGCCAGCTCCGTCATTTTGACCGGAAGAATTTCCGGCGGTTACGGTACCATCTATTTTGAATGCCGGTCTAAGTTTGGCCAAACCTTCAAGCGTAGTGGTTGATCTGGGATGCTCATCCGTATCAAATTTCACTTCTGGAGTCTTTCTGGTCCCGGCAATAGTGACCGGAACAATCTCCTCTTCAAGATAGCCTGCTTCCATGGCTGCCTTCGCCCGCATCTGACTGTTAAAGGCAAATTCATCCGCAGCTTCCCTTGGGATATCATACTGTACCTGAAGATTTTCAGCGGTCTGCCCCATTCCGATTGCATCTTCGGGAACCGGCGACAGGGTGCTCAGAATCGGCATGGGAGGGTGAAGTTTATAGGGTGGAGTAGCCATTGAAAATTTAACAGCCATTTGACTATAGGATTCCATGCCCCCGGCTATTATAATATCCGCCTGATTTGCCTTTATCTTCCAGGCGGCATGGTTGATCGCATCAATGGCTGAACCACATTGCATCTCTACATAAGAGGCCGATGTTTCATAAGGAAGACCGGCAGCCAGTGAAATAAAACGGGCTGGATTCAACGCCTGTGAACAATGAGTGGCCGAGCCTGCGAATACACTGTCAACATGGGCTTTTTCCCTTATTCCCGTTTTATCAATTAGTCCCTTTAAGGCGATACCTCCCAGCTGGGAACAGGAAAAATCACGAATGGTTCCACCCATCCGACCAAATGCAGTTCTAACACCATCAATAATTACAACGTCTTTTGTGGACATGGTTTCTTCTCCTTTATAACCATATGAAGATACTGGTTTAAAAATCGCGGTCTTTGTTTGCTCCTTCGTAGGGAACAGAATGATCAATTTGCACCGAATTTCCAACCTTCAGGTTTGACTGTTAAACGCTTTTTTATATTGGATCTCAGCTGTGAGCAAAAGTTTCAACAGAGCTGAAATTCTGTAATAGAAAACAGGGAACCCGGTTTTAAAAAAAAGGAAAACATTGTTCTAGATTTTGAGCTTTCTAATAAATGTATGATTTCGTCAAGACTTTATTTTTGTTTTTGCTGTGCATTACTTAATTAAGAATATATATCCCTAAAATTGCAGCAATTATAAGAATTTCGATGTTCTTTTTGAATCAAAAAATTCTTGACATAACAATAAAGTAATTCTAAGAATAATTTTCCATAACAGAGAACATTGTTCTTTACTTATAAGGATCAACAAATTTAATAAAGACTATTATTGATAATAGCATCCGATCCCATGCAAGAGAAGCAACGGTCGTCGACTAAAAAACAGTTTTCGCAGGTGAAAAACAAAAATCTGGTGGCAAAAAAACATGAACAGATTGTCAAAGCTGCGGGTGAACTGTTTTCCCTGAAGGGATATCATCGTACCACGTTGAGGGATATCGCCAAGGCCTCGGGGATCAATCTTTCCTATCTCTACAAGTACATCTCTTCAAAAGATGATATCTTCTATCTTTTTTTCCAGCAGATGATGCATGAAATTCACGATTGGTATAAACCATACCTGGATGAAAATGGGAAAATCGATGAAGACACCTTGAAAGGTGAAAATCCCATTTATATGCTAAAGACCATCATTAAAAACGTCCTGGAGGGCATATATCGCATTAACAATGAGATGTTAACGTTGTTAACGGAAACCAGACACATGCAAGATGATTTTCTGAAGATTATTTTGGCGGAGGAAAGCAACAACATAGCGTTGATGGAACAGGTAATAGAGAAAGGAGTAAAAGAGGGATACTTTAAAACCGATGATGTCAAACTGACCGCCAATTATATATCTCACCTCCTGCTTATTCACCCCCTGCGAAGTTGGAATTTCAAAAATCATTGCACCTTTCGCCGTTTTGAAGAATCCCTCACCGAATTTATTTTGAAGGCACTGGACGTCACAACGCCCACTGATTAGTATTACTGGAAGTTTTCCTGTAAAAAAGATAAATTTTTTAAAAACGCAGGGGCATCAAAAGATAGGCGCCATGCCTCGTTTTTTCTTTTTTCGGTGATTCTTGTTTTTCCTTTGAGAGATTGTTTTGGCGAATAATCCACTCTTATAGGAGAAGTGCCTTTTTTTAACCCACATCCCTAATTCACACAATAAATAGTACTGCCTTCTCACCATTTAAAAATTCTTCTTGAGGATATCTTGCGTAATAGCAGGAAAATACTTCTTTATAGGGTAATCCCACAGCGACAACTGGACTCAATGCATTAAAGGTGATGAAATAGATTTTTTTAAAAATCAGGTTATAATTCCAAGTGCAATATCCTCCCTTAAGTGATTCCAGCTCAAAATAGATTTTAAGGACTGAAATTTTGAATCAAAAACGGACCGGAAACGCAAATGTAGCTATAATTGACTTATCAAGGCGGGGACTCCTGTTCTGGTTATGTGCCTTGGCTACAATTTTTCTTTTTGGGTGTCAGGAAACAAATCTACCGAGTCCTCTTTCAAAAAATGGAGTTTTGGACTTATCCAGCTGGGATTTTGAAAAAAATGGCCCGATTTCCCTGAATGGAAACTGGGAAGCATTCCCCGGGGAGTTATTAGTACCTGAAGATTTTCAAACAGTTCCAGCCCCGGTTGCAGAAGGGCTTCTGGATGAAAATGGTAGCTGGGAGCCACCTGCCAGCCTACATAACACGCAACCAATTAAAAATACCACCTACGCGCTTAAGGCTATACTGCCAGAAAAACCGGTTATTTTGGGATTAAAGATTAAAACGTCCAGAATACCCTTCACGCTTTGGCTGAATGATCAAATGCTGATTCAAAACGGCGTCACTGAGGTGAACTCTGCAGAAAAAACCGTCATAAAACCGAACCAAACTGCATATTTTAATAACCACCAGGGCATTTATCAGATCGCTCTTCAGGTATCATCCCAGTTCAAAGTAAAAGGTAAATTTTGGGATAAGATCTATTTGGGAACACCAAAACATCTCAAAGAAATTGAAGGGAATAAATCGGCCATTGAATTGCTGTTATTTGGTGCGATTTTGATGATGGCTTTGTATCACTTTATTCTTTTTGCCTTAAGAGGGGACAGCAGATCAACGCTTTATTTTGGACTGTTTTGCTTTTTTGTTGCATTAAGAGTCATATATAATAACGATACGCTTTCTGAAACATTTATTTTTTGGATGAATCAGGATTACCTCACCAGGATGTCCTATATTGTTTATTGTTTAACCATTCTATGGTTTGGTAAATATAGCTATTACCTTTTTCCGAATGCAGTTTCTGCAACCACTATTCGGATCCTCCAATATACCATAGTTTTATCTGTTTCTTTTTTCCTGTTCTTACCCAATTCAATCAATACATATTTCCTAAATTTTAGTTACCTCATTACCCTGGGATATTGTCTATATTGTATTCAAATTCTATATAAAATAATCAAACGAAAAGATGATAGTGCAAAGCTTTTTTTATTTGGATTTGTTGTTTTGGTGTGTTCGTTTTTTTATGACGTTTTGGTCTTTAGCAATGTGGTTCAATCCCCTGAATTATCAAACTGGGGTGTATTAGTTTTTATAATTATACAATCCGTGCTGATTTCCCAAAGATTTTCAAATGCGTTATCGGCTGTTGAAAAAATGACGGGAGAGCTTAAGGAAAAAAACATTGCGCTCAAAAACCTGGACCAATTAAAAGATGAATTCCTGGCTAACACCTCCCACGAGTTACGAACCCCTTTAAATGGAATCGTTGGAATTACCGAATCGTTGCTAAAAGGAGTGGCGGGAAAACTTTCCGACAAAGTATCTCAAAATCTGTTTATGGTTGTTTCATCCGCAAAACGATTATCCGGATTAATCAATGATATTCTGGACTATTCAAAACTTGAAAATAGTGACCTGGTTTTAAAAAGAAAAGCGGTTGATATTCGCTCTATTGTGGATACGGTCCTGAATATTTCCCAACAATTGACTTTGGGAAAAGATCTGGCACTAATCAATAAAATACCAACAAATTTGCATCGTGCCTTTGGTGACGAAAACAGACTGCAACAGATTTTTTACAACTTAATTGGAAATGCCGTCAAATTCACAAGTCAGGGGAAAATAACCGTCTCCGCCAGGCAGAAAAAAGGTCACCTTGAAGTTTCTGTCTCTGATACCGGAGCTGGTATTCCGGAGGATCGCTTTGAACTCATTTTCAAATCATTCGAGCAGCACCAACATGCGGGAGCCAGAACCTCCGAAGGAACGGGACTGGGGCTCAGTATCACTAAAAAGCTGGTGAAACTGCATCAAGGGAAAATCTGGGTTGAGTCTCAGCTTGGCAAGGGATCAACCTTCACTTTTACACTCCCCCTGGCTGAAGAAGAAACAGACCTGCCAAATGATTCCAAAACAGAAGAATATGAAGAGATCGCACAAACATATAGCAGTTCATGGAATCAACCAATTTCTTTAAACTCCCAAATAAGAATTGATTCAGACACGTTTCAAAATATAAAACAGGTTTGGGTTGTCGATGATGAACCGGTAAATCTGCAGGTAGCTGCCAATTTTCTGGCATTGGAACAAATCAGTTTTGACTTGATCCCCAGCGGGAAAAGATTGGTTGAACGGATAACAAATGGTCCCAAACCGGATATGGTTTTACTTGATATCATGATGCCTGAAATGACGGGATATGAGGTTTGTCGTTTTCTCAGGGAAAGGTACTCTTCCTCAGAGCTTCCCATTATCATGTTGACGGCTAAAAACCGGGTCAGTGATCTGGTGGAAGGTTTTGAGTCAGGCGCTAATGACTATCTGACCAAACCTTTTTCCAAAGATGAATTGATTGCCAGGGTTCGCTCGCAATTGGTCATTAAAAAGGCTTTTGAAACACTGGCTCAAAACCTGAAACTAAAAGAGGAGTTAAAAAAGAGAAAACAAAATGAGCAACATCTATTGATGCTGCATCAAAAACTTTCCGACATACTGGACACGGTTCCTGATCCCATGATTGCGGTTAATGAGGAAAACCTGGTTAGTTTTTACAATCACTCCTTTTTAGAAATAACGGAATATTCTCCCAATGAACTTTTGGGCCAGTCTTATCTCACTTTTTTTAAGGAAAATGATAACCAAAGCCTTCAAGAGCTCATAAATGATCTCTCCGGAGACAAATTGTTGGCAGGAGAGAATAAGAATTATCATCAAATGCTTTTGTGCTGTTCAGACCGGAAGACAAAAACGGTTGATGTTTTAATTACCCCTCTCGATCTGGAAGAGGAACAGCTGTTTGTCCTGATTCTGCGACAGGAATCTAATGCGACAAAACGCGGAGCCCAAGACGATAAGATTCAAAACAGTCTGTTCGCCATCAAGGAGCTGAACCAAAACAGGATCAGAATTCAACACCTGGAAGCATCACTCAGCCGAATCACTCCGTATTCATTGTCAGAACAACCTGAATTAGTTGAAGACCTGAAAACCATTGATAGTGCCCTGGAAAAAATAAGTGCATCGTTGGAATCTCAAAATAATCCGGTTTCACCTCGACAAAAGACAGTCAATATTATGAAACTGGTTATCGGGTATTGGATCGATTCAACGGGCACTTCAAAAACTGAATTGGCAAAGGCATCCACTTTCTGGAAGGTTGACAGTGATCCAAATGGATGGGAACGCGCACGAACACTGGATAAATATCTTGACCTCAAAACATGCCCCCAAAGACCTCGTCTGGGTCCGGTAATCAATACGGTTTATTATGTACTGGCTAACTGCTCTATCCCTTTCCCCCAAAGAGAACAGCTGCAAGAGTTACTTTCTGAGTTATCATAAAAAAGCACATCTCTTCACAGGTGATCAAACATAATAAACGTTTGTATTCCTGATGCAAAATGGTGATGATTGTCCAAGTTCATTCCTTTAAGCTTTTTTTGTAAAAGACGCCACTTCAAACCAATGTTCCCTCCATCTATTCAAACAACTAGCCTGATTTTGCCAGTTTTTGCCAGCGTATTTCTCTTGTTTATAAACCGTTTTTGCGTGATAAGATTTTGACTAAACCCTGAATCCTGTTTGTAACACTTTTTAAAAACAGTCAGCAATGTCCGGTTAGGTTATTGCAACAATAACGAGAAACAGCTTTCAAAAAAATGGAATGTATAAAGACGCCATTACTTTAACTTTAGCTATTTTTTATTTAGAAAAAGTAGGATGGGCTACTCGTTGCCCATCAATAGAAAGCAATGTCGGGCAACAAGTAGCCCAACCTACGAGCAGATGCAAATTTCTAACCGGACAATGCTGAAAAACAGTACCTGTTTCAAATGGGAAAGATTCATTTTCCAAAGCGGATCAGTCGAAGAATGCTAATTCAATTTACCAGGGATTGAATTGAGTTATGCGGAAAATCGGTTTTATCAATAAATGGGGAATCTTATGAAATACAGCAATTGTTTTTTTACTGTTACCATCGTTTCAATAATCCTAATACTCATGCTTGTTTTTGCAGGATGCGGAAATGGGGGAGGAGACTCCAGCAACAATAGCAGTAGTGAAACTGATAGTGGTGACACGATAGGTGGGGACGATACAACAGACGATGGCACAACAGATGGTGATGACACAACAGACGACGGTACAACAGACGGTGTCGATACGACTGATACCAATACCACAGCAACTCTGGTCTCCATTAAAATAATCCCGGCCAATGCAGGCGTTGGAATAAACGGAACAGCACAATTAGCTGCATTGGGAACATATTCGGACAACAGCATAAAAGATATTACGGAATCAGTAACGTGGTCTTCATCATCTGAAGAAACGGCATCCATCAGCAATAACTCTGACACCAAAGGGCTGGTAATGGGCCTAAAGACCGGTGCCGTAAGTATTGGTAGCACAGACCCAAGTACATCAATTGCTGCCGGCAATTCCACATTGACAGTGATGATACCCAATTCAACCCTACAAACCCTTTATCCCAATAACGGTGTTAATCTGAACGACTATGTAAAAGATGACGGTACTAACAGCTTCGATGCCACAGATACACCCTGTGATGCTGCCACAGACACAAGCTGTATTCATGGTGGAGTAATGAGAAGTGTTGAGGTAACCGGTAAATCATCCTGTACGGGACTTTCGGGAACCGACACACTGGGTGTTTTTCAGTGGACTTGCGATGACGGTACCGACCCGGTTCGGATGATATCCACCGGGTTTAAAGAAAATAAAGGTGTTGCAGACCTCATCGATTTTTCAACCGTGCAATGGAAAGTCATTTCAAGTGTCATTACCTTCAATGATAGAACACTTGCAGTCAGCATCTCATCAACATGGTGGTCCAATTCCCTGGTCCTGAATAATGACGGAAGTGATGGATCAGATATGGGGGTTGGTGATGTGCACGTGGTCACTATAAATCCGAATGCCGCATACACAATCGGGGCTGATAAAACTGCGCTGGTGATAAAACCCGGCATTTTTATTGATGCTAGCGCGGACGATGGAATTATTTCAGCCGGTTCCAGGTCTTTCATCTGGGTGGAAGGGACGATCAATTCCTCCGAAAATGATTATGGTGTAAAACTTACTGGCACAAAATTTTCAACACTAAACAATTTTACAGTAACCAAATCGGATTTAATCAACATCTATTTGAATAACTCAAATTGTAACTATCTGACAGGAGTCTCCACCGCGTACAGCGCGATAGGACTTCAGCTTGAAAACTCCGACTATAATACTCTGGATGAACTTTCGGCTTTCGGCAATTCGGAAAACGGTTTGTTTCTATTAACCTCAAATAACAATACCGTAAAGAACAGCACTGTCAGTAATAATTCAACTGCTACCAGTGGTAGTGGTATTAAGCTGGAAACCTCTGAGAATAATACCTTGCAAGATATAGCTGCCAATGAAAACAAAAAAGGCATCAATCTGACCAGCAATTCAAACAACAATGTCTTAAAAGCTATAACCACATATAGAAACGAAATGGGTATTGCACTCAGTACCTCCTCTAATAATAGGCTGACGGATATCATATCTGACAACTATGACGGAGTTAGTATTTCACTTTTCACATCATCGGAAAATAACATTTTGGAAAGCATAACATGCCGCGACAAGGTATGTATTAATTTGAACCAAAGTTCTAATAACACTGTCAGTAGTGTTTCAGCCCGCTACTATGGCGATACCCCCAGCGGGGGTACATATATAGTACAGATTTTCCTTGGGAAAGATAATATTATAAACAATGTTTCAGCAAGCAACTATTATTACGGAATAGATCTTAACCTTTTTGCATCTAACAATATACTGAGCGGTATTATTACCAGGAATGGATACAATGGCATTTACTTTTCTGAAAGTGACAATGATAACAACTCAGCAAACAATATAACGTCTAGCAACAATCCTCAGAGAGCCGGTTTTGAAACACTGACAGGATTTGGTATATATTTTCGAGACACAGACAATAACATGTTCACGGGAGAGATAAGGGTAGGAAATAATGATTCAGAAAATTGTAGCTGGGATACAACTGGTGGTGGTGGAACCAATCCCGGACTGGACGATATTACCTGCGTCAATAATGGATCATCGGATGCGACCTTAACTACCGGTATAGATCTATCTGCTTCATTTGTTACTGGCAGCAATTGGGAGCTTCTCGCAACAGATGACCAAATCCGGAATGTCCTCTCCTTGCCTACATCTAGTACAAGTGATTGGTTTGAGCATACCTGGTCTGATGCAAGCACCTCCTTAGCTGCTCACAATGCTGTTGAAATCCTGGACGATGATATTGGCAATGACAATGGGCTATGTGAATTTGGTGAAACATGTCTCTACACCCCCAATATAGGTAAATATCAGGGACACGGCAATCTTATTGACGCAGGAACCATTCTATCTGGAGATGACAGAGTAATCCTTAAGAAGTATGAAATAAACGGTTATTAGGTTCTGCATGAAGGGGCCAGGCAATAAACGGTCTGGTCTTTTAATGACAAAATAAGACCTCCTTTTCCAATTTGTGTAGGATCGGAAGAAAGCCGGCAACAAACCACCCCCTCCGGATCGTTTATCGATGAAAATCTTTTTCGCAAAATCTTCATTTGCACTCTTATAAGATTCGCTATCGAGACACAATTTTCTTTATAGGGTTTGAATGTGTCCGGGAGAATATTCTACAGGGTAGGAGGCGTATCGTTGGATATAGTGACTATTGGCAGGCGGATAATGAATGTGCTCCCTTTTCCGGGAGTGGAATTGACGTCAATCGTCCCTTTGTGGGCATCAACAATAATAAAACGGGAGACATGCAACCCGATCCCGGTTCCCTCTTCAGCTGACTTTGTCGTAAAAAACGGGTTAAAGATCTGACTGCAGGTTTCTTCGTCCATTCCGGGACCATTGTCTTCGATTTCAATTCGAACCGATGACGGCTCGGGCTTCACTGTTAATCTGAATCGGGGAGAACGCCCCGTCTCTTGTATTGCTTTGGCCATGGCCTGGGCACCATTTTTAAGAATATTGAGAAAAACCTGCTGGATCATGCTGGCTTGACACATAACGCCGGAAAGAGAAGGATCATAATCACGAATAATCTCTATTTTTTTAAAATCATATTTTTTCCTTAAATCATAATCGTTTTCAGACAGGGTAATAGTGGTTTCCAGCAGATCTACAATGCTGTTGAGAGCCAGTTTCGAATCACTTTTACGACTGAAGGAAAGCATATTGATGATGATCTGTGCCGCGCGTTCACCGGCAGAGGCCACTTTTTTAAGAATCCCGGGGACATTTCTCTCTTCCAGGTATTGTTTTACGGCAGCGAGACTGATGCCGATGCGTGCCGCCACTTTCTCATTGGCAGGCAGGTTTGTTGTGATCCGGTTTAGCGCCACCTGAATATTCTGGATAACAGCCGCCAACGGGTTGTTGATTTCATGGGCAATGCCGGCAATGAGTCCACCCAGGTTTATCATTTTATCCGTTTGGATCATCATCTTTTCAGTTATTTTTTTCTCGGTAATATCTTCATGGATGACCACGATGTTGGTAAGATTGTCCTTTGTTGATCGAACCGGATAAATGCTGGTACGCAGATATTTTGTATCTCGTTCATGATGGTTTCCCGGGGGTTGATAGCTCCATTCTTCCATGATCGGGTTTCTCCCCTGAAAAACCCTGCTTATGGAATCTTTGATTGCCCACTCCGTCACCCTCTCATCGGTAAGAATATTAAAGCGCCCATTAGCGTTGGTTAATAATCCGTCCCACAACTTTGCACGGGCAGGATTTGTTTGAACCAAAAATCCTTCCAAATCGAAGACTTCAATGCTGAGGGGAGCCTGCTCAATGATGGTTCGAAACCGCTCTTCGCTATGTTCCAAAGCTTCATGGGTAGATAAAAGCTCCTGATTCTGCAGGATCATTTTTTGATTGGTTGTTTTCAGCTCAAGATTTGTCGCAGCCAGCTTTGATTCTGAGGATTTTAGGGCGTTTTTCATGGTGTTGATTTTGGCTGCAAGCCCAAGGGAGGAGGACAACATCTGCAATGTAAAGGCTAATTGAAGTATCCATTTGGTGAGAGGATTCAAGGGGAAAACATTGGCATACGTCAGAATTGATATGGGTACGGCTATGGTTGTAAAACAGGTACCGATCACCAGGTAAATCGCGGTTCGGTCTCCTTTGATCAAAGCATATACAATAATCATTATCTGGATAACCGCCACAATTATAATATTCGGAAGAATCACGGAAAGCGCGGTTTGAAAGCTGATAAACGCTGTCAATGGAAGATAGATTAAACCCGGAATAATACCGATTGCAAGCGCCAACCGGTTAATTCGTGGATATTTGTTCCTGGCGTCCAGATACGATAATAAAAACAAATTGTATAGTATCATCGTGATACAAAGCGTGTACAAAATAGCATTGTTGGCGAGCCATACGGAATTCGGCCATAAATACTGAAACGCGTATCCCATAAAAACCATCTCCTCAATAAAGAAGATGAGACAAAAACAGGCGAAATAGAGATAGGCTTTTTCTTTGGTTATAATAAAGTTAAAAAAGGAATGGATCATCACCAGCAGCATACAACCGTAATAAAGCCAGATGATGGAAACATCACGATTGATTCTTTCCATGAAGGCATCGGGAGATATAACCAGCACATGAAAACGCAGGGATGATGTTGATTTGACTCTCAGGTAATAAGTGTTAATTGCGGGATCAAGATCCAGAACAAAGACAAAATTCCTGTCTTTAATCTGACGGTTATGAAAAGGTAATTGGTCACCAGTCTCTCTGACTTCGACTGTCCCATCCTTCTTGACAATGTACAGATCAACAAAATCACCACTGGAGAAATCAAGTTCCAGGTATATCCGACGGGAAGATTCAGACAGGTTGTCCAACTCAAATTTAAGCCAGAAGGCAGAAGAACTGTAGCCAAAGTTGATATAATCATTTGGGTTGTCTACCCATTTAATATCCTTTGCTTCCTGTATATCCTTTATTGTTAATGCACCACCAACATCTTCATAGTAATCCAGCTCCCTACTTATGTTGTTGTTTTGCATCAGGGATTCAACCCTCACAGTGCCGGCCGATAATCCGACAGCAATAAAAATGGGGAAAATATATTGAAGTAGTCTAAAAATTCTCATACAGCTATTCAATTCCTTAATCCGCAGTTTTTATGATGAGAACAAGAGCTTTCATATTATATTGTCCCAAAGGCACCTGATTGTCAATAATTTGGCCAGAAAGTTGTTTACAGGTTGAACCCAACGTTAGGCACAGATGCCTTTCTTTTTAAGTTGTATTCAAGTGGCGCGACTACCCGGATTTGAAGTGCGGCTTGAATCGGCAGACTCACAATTTTTGTATCCAGAGTTGACAATTCAAATTATCAATCAATCCATTGACCCTTCTCCTTTCAATTAATAAAGCTTTATGGCATTTTTGTATTCATTGGGAATGCATCTTGAGAATGATTACGCCTGGTGTCAGGTTGGCTGTTCTTTAACCTTCTGCTTTTATACAGGAAAATAGGGAGGAAACATGAAAATACTATCGGGAACTGAAATCAGTAAAGAGATTAAGGAGGAACTCAAAAAGGAGGTTGGACGATTAAAGCAAAAAGGGATTGTGCCAACCCTGGCGGTAATTCTGGTTGGAGATGATCCGGCTTCGGCTGTTTACGTAAGAAACAAAAAAAGAACCTGTGAAGAGTTGGGATTAAATTCAATTGAAAGGAAACTGCCGGAGGAAACCGGTCAGGAAGAGTTACTTGGGATAATCAGAGAACTGAATAAAAAACCGGAGATAAACGGCATCCTTTGTCAGGTACCTCTTCCCGTGCAATGCAACGAACAGGAGGTCATCCAGGCGATTGTCCCTGAAAAGGATGTTGATTGTTTTCACCCCTACAATTTCGGATTATTGGCGGCTGGAATTCCCAAATTCATGCCCTGTACCCCTTTTGGTGTTCTTCAGATCTTAAAGCGAAGCGGCTATGAAACCAGGGGGAAAAATGTTGTGATCATCGGCAGAAGTAATATTGTCGGCAGACCACTTTCGATCCTGATGTCCTTGAAGGAGTGCAATGCCACCGTCACGGTCTGTCATTCGCAGACCAAAAACCTGGCGAGTGTTTGCAGGATGGCTGATATTCTAGTTTCCGCCATCGGCATTCCCCATTTTGTCACCCCGCAGTATGTCAAGGAGGGTGCTATTGTTATTGATGTCGGCATGAACAGGGTGAGTGATCCCTCTCATCCAAAAGGGTCCCGATTGGTGGGTGACGTTGAATTTGAAGCGATCCAGGGTATTGCAGAGGCTGCTACTCCGGTTCCCGGTGGGGTGGGGCCGATGACCATTGCCATGTTAATGTATAACACCATCAACGCAGCCCGCTTTCAAGCTGGGTTGGAACGCTTTGAATTGTAGAAAACAGTCGGTTCAGTCTTCATCATAAGCTGTACCCCAGGCATAGTTTTCCTTAACCTGTTTCATAATTAAAGAGGTCTCTGTATTGATAATGCCGTCAATCTTGCTGATATGATTGTAGATAAGATCATTGAGCTGATCAAGAGACCTTACGATAAAATCAATGTCAACATCCATACTGCCTGTCATTAAGTTGATATAAACTGCTTCCTTTAATTTCGACAGTTCCTGCACAACATTGTCCTTCTTCTTGGTGTCGATTCTTATCTTGATATTTCCCGTAATACTGAATCCCAATTTATGGGGATCACCAACCGCCACAATCTTGATATATTTTTCGTTGATTAACCGTTTTAATCTTGTTCTAACCGTAGCCTCCGCAATTCCAAGTTCCTTGGCAATCGAAGTGTTCGATAACCGCCCATCCTTTTGCAACAGGTTAACAATCTGACAATCCAGTTTATCCAGTTTTTTAACTTTGGTTTTTGCGGTATTTTTGGACATTAAACCCTCCATTTATCCAGTCAGCAATTGTTGCAACTCAGATTAGATTAAAACGACATGTGATGGATATTATCTATTCGAAGGTCAAAAAAAGTCAAGGTGTATCTATTTGCCAGAGGAGTTTCGGAACAATAGTCGATAAATTATGCGAATAAACATAACAAATAGGAGACTCGGCACGAATATCGTCGACTCTCTGCTTGGAGTTCAGTTTTTCCCGGTTGATCATAAAATAAGAATTCCTAATGACCCCGATTAGAAAATACCGATTATCGTTTCCGTTTATTCTTTGACAGTCGCATGTCCACAATTTAGACTGTGACAATACTGTTTTCCATAGATAAGGAATTATAAACCCGGTTTTGGAGCAATCCCTTTATAATTCCCTGTTCCATCACATATCAACTTTGGGGGGAGACCATGAATAACGCTGAACTATTAAGATTAAGAGAGCAGCATGTTCCACAGGGACCGTTTAACACTGCGCCCATATTTATAAAGGAAGCAAAAGGAGCCTTGATGATCGATGTTGAGGGAAAAGAGTACATCGATTTTGCGGGCGGTATCGGTGTCAATAACATCGGGCACAGTCATCCCAAGGTTGTGGCTGCAATCAAAGAGCAGGCTGACCGGTTTACTCATACCTGTTTCCATGTAGCCATGTATGATTCATATGTGGAACTTGCCAAACGCCTGAACGAATTAGCTCCTGGGAACTTTGACAAGATGACCATGTTTGCGAATAGTGGCGCTGAAGCTGTTGAAAATGCAGTTAAAATAGCCCGCTATGCTACCGGTCGCCAGGGGATCATCTGTTTTGAAAATGCTTTTCATGGCAGAACCCTGTTGGGTATGTCCTTAACCAGCAAGGTGAAACCGTATAAATACAATTTCGGCCCATTTGCACCCGAGATCTACAGAATGCCGTTTGCCTATTGCTACCGATGCCCGTTTGGGTTGAGTTATCCATCCTGTGATGCCTCTTGCGCGGATCATCTTGAAGATTTTTTCATTGGTAACGTTGCTCCGGAATGTACCGCAGCGGTGATCGCTGAACCCATCCAGGGAGAAGGTGGATTCATTACACCTCCCCCGGAGTATTTCCCCAAATTGAAAAAAACATGTGAGAAATATGGAATAGCATTTATTGCAGATGAAGTACAGTCCGGTGCTGGCAGAACAGGTACCTTCCTTGCTATGGAACAGTGGAATGTTGCTCCCGATTTAATCACCATGGCAAAAAGCTTTGCTGGCGGTATGCCACTCAGTGCTGTCACCGGTCGCAAGGATCTGATGGACAAACCTCATGTGGGGGGATTGGGGGGAACTTATACCGGCAATCCCCTGGCCTGTAAAGCTGCCTTGGCTGTACTGGATATTCTTATTGAAGACAATCTCCTGGAAAAATCGGTTCAATTGGGAAAAACCTTAAGATCCAGATTTGATGAAATGAAGGAAAAGTATGAAGTAATTGGTGATGTGAGAGGGCTAGGGCCCATGCTTGCCCTTGAACTGGTAAAAAACCGTGAAACAAAAGAACCGGCAGCCCAGGAATCCAAACGACTTGTTCAGCGCTGCCTGGAAAAAGGGTTGATTATCCTATCTTGTGGAAATTATGGAAATGTCATCAGAACACTGATGCCATTTGTGATAACAGATGAACAATTGGAAAAGGGATTGTCCATTCTGGAAGAAAGCATCGCTGAGCTATAATAACAAACTACCTCCCGAGCAGACATCGGGAGGTATTACCAGCTCAATCCAACCCCTTCAACGCGATTCTCTTGTATAACATCCGTATTTTCGCTTACATAAGACCAGATGTTTATTCCGGAGGAAATCCCTCCCATTGCCTTGACAAAATTATACCCGTTTTCATCCCTTGCTGGACAGATCTTATATTGTCTCACCAGTAATCCATAAGGTAGGTCCTCGGCTAAAATTTCCTGCATCAATTGCAGATATTTGGATTGCCTTAAAAAACTTGATGTTGTCAGCATTTTATCAAGAATTCTATCAAAAGCATAATTGATATAGTGTGAGGAGTTAAAGTTATTGTACAGATCCTCATCACTTCTCATGGTGTTCCAGAAATCATTGACGGAAACGGGATCATGGCTTTGACTGTTTATGGCAATATCAAACCCTCCACCCACGGGATTGGTCAAAAAACTATAGTAAATAAATGGTGCTACTTTCATCAGGTTAATTTGAATGCCAATCTTTAAAGCCTGTTTCTTTATCAGGTTTGCCATATCAATATGGCTTTCATTGTTATTCAGTACCAGTAAGGAAAATGAGAGGTCCTGGTTTAATTTACGATCATTTCTGATTCCATTATTATTGGTATCTATGTAATCAGCCCGGTCAAGGATTCTTATGGCTTCATTGGGATCATAATTATATTTTATGCTGGTGGGATAGAAATTGATCAATTCGGCATATATGAAACTACTAATTTCACGAGCATAGCCACGGAAAACCTGTGCAATAATCTCTTTGCGATTGATACTGTGCATGATTGCTTTACGAACATCAATATTACTGATGGAAGTCTTTTTTGCCAGATTGAAGGACAACCAGTGAAGCTCGGTTCCCTCCGTTATGATGTTTTTTATTCCTTCAACAGAGTCAAAAGCTGTTGCATTCAAGGGATCAATCCCATCATGCCCGAGCAGGTCGATAATACGCTGTTTAAGAGCTGAAACCATTAGCTGACTATTGGCAAAGGAAAGAAAAATTAATGCATCATATTTTGCTTCAATCCCGGTTCGGTTTTCTCTGGCTATTAATCGGATCATTTCGCCAGTAGCTGGCTCGGCTAATTGATAAGGCCCTGATCCGACAAGATTGGAATTCGGGAAATCCGCTGGTGAATTCTGATGATTCTCCCATATGTGCCGGGGTAAAACAGGCTTGCGAAAAAAGGGAGGGTATGATCCGCTATACGCTTCCATTAAAGTGACTTTGAACGTATAGTCATCAATAACTTCAAAGGACTCAAAATTCATATCCCTTGTTTTCCAGGCAAGGTCTTGTTTTGACAAAAGCTCCAGGGAAAAAACAACATCCCTGGCTGTAACGGGATAGCCGTCACTAAAACTAGCCTCAGGAGTGAGATAGAATTTCCAGGTCCGATTATCTTCGGTTTCCCATTTCATTGCCAGACCAGGTAACGCCTGATATTCGGGAGCAGGTCCTAGAATCCACAGTTGACTGTAAACCAGCGGCCATAAGACCCGGGTCATCTCTTTGCTGTTCCAGTCCTGATTTAATGCCAGACTATTGGTGAATTGCTCTTGAGTAAAACCAATATGAAGGTTTATCTGAGCAACCAGGTTAACCGACCAACCACCCAGGATCATCGAAAACAGTAGGGTAATTTGGATTGTTTTTAATAAAAGCTTCTTTAGGTAAAATTTATTTCGGCTGATTGGATTCATGGGAGTTCTGTTTTTCCTGTGGGTTTAATTCCTGAGCTGAACCGTATAGATTAGGTTCGCATTTGATAATGCATTCTACTGAACAGACAGGATTAAAACAAGAATGTTTTCGCTGACTTTGGGGGCAAAGGCGTAATCTGACAAGAAAACAGGGGTATTAAAACAAATGAGTTAGAGAGAAGAGCAGGATGGAATGAATCATAGTCATACCATCCTGTTCATGCGGGGATTTCCCACTTGATACTATCTGCTAAATCTCTTCACTGATCTGCCTGTGGATTTTAACATCCCACTCCTTAATCCCGGAAAAGAAGAGTTCTCTTTCTTCCTTTTCAAGAACTTCGCAAGGAAAAACGCCTTTGTGTTTGATTTGATCCCTTAAAAGCATCAGTGAAAGGATAGAAGCCGGAACCGAAGTTATCCAGGAAACATCATTGGTACCTGGAATCTTCTCACAAGCCTGAACGATATTTGGACTGTCAGTCCACATTTTGTAGTGCAGTTTTTTGCCGTTTCTGGTTCCTTTTACATCAACAGCCAATTGTAAACGGCTCATGATTTTTTTAGCTTTGACCATCTCTACACATTTTTTTGCGGAAAGGGTTGGGGGTACTTTTTTGAAAAGCAGATCGCGAGGACTTACGGCAACTCCTTTGATATCTACCGGATCAGTGTCTGTCAGCCCAAGTCCCTCAATCATAAATCGCCACATTTCACTGCTGGGATCACCGAGTTTAAAATCGCAATATTTAACCGGTTTTCCGATGAATTTGGGAAGGGTAACCGGCTCCTCATGAGAATGATAATATACCTTACCCCAAACATCCAATGGAGGAGGAAAGTAATATTCCTCTTCACCTGAAAAGATGGGGGCATACTTATATTGTCCATCTTCCCAATAAACGGCTTCTTCAGCACAGTCTTCCAGGTAAGTTATCAGGGACCAAAGAGCAACCGGTTCATCACAATCTACAATCCCGTAATCTTTGATACCCAGGTAGTCTATTTCATCCAGATCGTCTGCTGCATCCCGAGCCATGATGTTTACCAGTCCGGAGTCTCCACCTGCCAGAATGAGTGCTTTTAACCCGGCAGCCTTAAAATCATCATGAAAATCAAACTGCTCGACCAAAAACTCTTTCTGAGAAGTATCACCCGAACGGCTTTTAAGCATTTCGTTTGAAGCCATATCCAGGTAGTTAACCCTGGCATTGAGGCATGCTTCAAGAATAGGCCGATCAAAAGCAGGCAGAGTGGCATTCACTACCAAATCGAACTTACCTTCTGTCATCGCTTCAATCATCTGGTTAATATCAGTGGCATTCAGTTTCAAGGTCTCAATTTTATCAGACCCGACAAACTCAGCAATCTCTGCAGCACGTTGGGTATCAATATCGGCAACTACTATTTTCCCAACATCATCGGCTTTGGAAAGCACGCCACTGATGACGTTTCCTTGAGCACCTGCTCCAATGATTAGTACATTTTTCATCTGGTATCCTTTTATCTTATAGATCGTTTAAAAAAGCTGCTTCAATAGGTATTTGACTATCTATTTGCCTATAATGGGCTTTCAGGTAAAATATTGTTGCCAACCCAGATCATGCCAAATACCTATTTTGCTGCCATTTTCGTAATATCCCATGTTCTGCCTAGCTCACCGGAGTTTCAATGAATTCTTCCACGGTAATTCCAAGTTTGGATGCTTCATCAAGATAGAAGTCACGCGTGCTTTTAATCAAGACTTCCGGAGGATAAACCCCTTTGTCCGTCAGCTTGTCCAGAACAAACAACTTTGTGAACAGAAATGCGGATTGTCCCGTTAAAAAAGACTCATGGGTTGTTTTGTATTTTTTAAAGCATTCCAATAAGCCCGGAGCATTAACATAACTGTCAATTCTGATGGGAGTATCGTCTTTTAAACCTTCAGCCCTGACCAGAAATGCTCCTTCCTCGGAAATCATGCCCTCGGAAAGTGCTTCGGTAATTGAATCTTCATCGGCAGGAGCCGGGGGGGCTAATTGACAGATTAGATCGAATGGAACGACACTGCCCCCATTTATCTTAACCGGTTCCCTGCTAAGTAACCCCATTTTATAAAAATTTTCTGCCAGCTCCATTGCCGGTCCCCCGTATTTCAATCCCGCATATTTCAGATCCTTGAAAAACAGGGGAAAAGTAACCGGTTCTTCGTGTTCATGATCGACAACGCGTCGTTTCCCCAGGTTTTTAAAGTCAAACTCAATGGGATTGGCAAACGGAGGAACCTGTTTAAATTCACCCTCTTCAAAAATGATCGGTTCCGCAGCCATATCACCAAATGCTGTTTCAGGAGACCACCAGAACGGAATAAACTTGTTTGTCCAAACTCCGTCATAGAAAAATATCTCCAGGCGTTCACAACTGTCCATTTTTTCTGCAGCTTCTCTGGCAATAACGTTAGCCAGACCAGGAGCTGATCCGGTATTGATAAGTGCCGTTAATCCCTTGGCCTTGAACTCCTCATCCAAAGATAATTGTTGTTTGACGGTGTCAATAAACGCTACTCCTTCGATGGGGCCGGAGGCCATGTCCTGATAGTTCAGGTTTCCCGCCAGTGCTGCTTTCATCAGTGTCAGGTTAAAATCAGGCGGGAGAGCGTTCACCAGAAGATCCATCCCATCTGCCAATGCAACAATTTCTGCAATGTTTTTTGCATCGACTTTTGCTGCCTCAACTTTCTGAAAGCTCGCTTCCAGGTTTTTGGCAGCGTTATAATTATAGTCCGCACAAATTATCCTGTTGACGGTGGGTTCTTCATCAAGTCTATGGGCGATCATGCTACCTTGAGCACCTGCTCCGATGATCAATATGTTTTTACATTTCATGTCTTAGTATTAATATTAGTTTTGGGAAACCAGGCATCAAGTTATTCAACATCTTGATTTGAGTTTTGACCATTTCGGTTTCCACGATTCATTTATGATTTGATTATAACTCTAATAAACGGTGTGTCAATCATAATTGTTCGATTTACGTCAAAATTGCTTAAAATAGTCGCGATTTTTGGAATAATAGAGCATTTATTAAACGATAATAAACTAAATACAAATTCCAACGGCAACAATGCTATCTGTTATTGAATCGGACAAGTGGCTATCAATCGGGAACAAAGAATGAGAGGCTCGGATTCTCTGAAGCTCTTTAAATCCGAGTTTTCTGTAAAACTTAATAGCGGAAGAAGATGTTCATGTTGACGGACAACTCTCGATTTTTGATTTATTGTGATAAAGAATTCAGGTCAACTATCCTTTTGTTGATCCGAGCTTGATCTGCAGCAAACGCCAGTTGATGGCTCAGCAGTGCTTCATCGGCTGAGGTTTTTCCCTGTTCTCCATCAAGTACTTTGACAAAGTTCCGCATAAGACCGTAATCACCTTCTGCATGTCCAAAAAGATCCGTTTTTACCGGGTAGACCATTCGTTTACCGGTAGCATGAATGTGAACCTCCAATTCACTTCTGCCCCCAAATCGGCCACGAATGGTGCCCAGGCTCCCATCAATCCTTAATGTCCGTCCTTCCATTTCAGAGTGTCCATGCATCCTTAAGATGGCGGTAACTCCATTCTCAAATTCAATAACCGTATCCTGATGGTCAACCTGATCGTTATCGCACCGATAGACACATCTTCCGCATGGACCAGACCTTAAAGCCTGGTTGATTCCGTTGATCGTTGGATTTTCGGTTATAGTGCTGGTTGGTTAGAGATTCCAAATTCGATATTTAGACAGGCCCGGAATCTTTCCCACCAAACCCGGGAAGCGCAGCATAAGCTTTGCAAGCGACGAAAAAAGCAAGGAGTTAGACTTGGTTAATCCAAGTTTCATCTCTTTCCATGCAGATCTGAGTTCCTCCGGATGTTTCAGAGTGTATGAAGCGTACATCCGTCCACGTTCACCCGCTCCGATCAGAATAGCATTTTTAGGAATCGACATTGTTCATTTCCTGATCTGATATATTCCTTTTCTAAGCAGGTGGATTTCCGGAGCAATCTGTCATCACGGCAGCCTTTGATAAAAACCTGTAAATTAAACTGAAGTCTAAGTCCTTCATAATATTGCTAAAAAATAATAGGGGCTCTCCATTATCTGTGTCAAGTTGAGGTTTTACTCATTCTTCCGAAAAAAGGATACTACTCTCTAGTCGCTGTGGCAAACCAGTGAGTCTGATTAGAGAGTAATCTGTACCCTTTTCCTAATAAATTTGGTAGAGAAATGGGAAAAAGAGATTGCCGTTAGAAAGAAAAAGGATATAAGTTGGACAAAGGTCTTCATTGAGCAGAATATTTGGAATTTGTATAGTGGAAGAATGATTTCCCTGTACGGGAATCTTAGAAAAAGGCGATTTCTCTTTTGATATCCAAACTTAATGTGAGTCATGTTTTGCCTAAATCTCGGTTGCTCGATTGCCCAATCCTGTCTATTATCGGCATGAATGCCAAATCACTTAAATGATTGACTTCCGGTGATGAACAAAAAACATGAAGAGTCGTTTCTATGTCATAATCTGAAGAGCAGAAAAACCGGAGTGGTGTATTAGATAGTATCAATACTAAATTTTTCCCCTTGTTTTTAATGAATTGTTGTTTATCTTAGAAAATTCCCAAAGGTGTTATTTGATGTCAGTAGAAAAATTCATCGTTTTTGGAAGACCGCATTTTGGCGAAGAAGAAACCAATGAAGTTGTCGATTCAATAAAATCCGGCTGGATTGGTACCGGTCCGAAAGTAAAACTCTTTGAAGAAAGATTCAAGGAATATGAAAACTCCAGATACGCGGTCGCCGTTAATTCCTGCACATCTGCTTTGCATCTCAGCATAATTGTTGCTGGAATAGGTGATCAGGATGAAGTTATAACAACGTCGATGACATTTTGTTCGACAGTTAATGCCATTATTCACAGCGGAGCGACACCCGTTATAGTGGATTGCGATAGGGAGACATATTGTATCGATACAGCCCAGATAGAAGCAAAAATCACGAATAAAACAAAGGCAATAATCCCTGTTCATTTTGCCGGTAATGCCTGTGAAATGGATAAGTTAATGAAGATAGCCAGAAAATACAATCTAAAGGTTATTGAGGACTGTGCGCATGCAATCGAGACCACATACTCAGGTAAACATGTTGGAACCATCGGTGATTTTGGATGTTTCAGTTTCTATGTCACTAAAAACCTGACCACCGGGGAAGGAGGAATGGTCCTAACTGAAGATGAAAATCATGCCAATAAACTTAAGATTATGGCCTTACATGGCTTAAGTCGAGATGCCTGGCATCGGTTTTCCGATACCGGATATAAGCACTATGACGTCATGGCAGCAGGATTCAAGTATAACATGATGGATATTCAGGCTGCCATGGGCCTTCATCAGTTGGCAAAAATCGAACCATCATGGCAGAGAAGAAAGGAGATTTGGGATAGATACCAAAAGGAACTGAGAGGACTTCCAATCAAACTACCGGCAGAGCCTGCCAAAAATGTCAAACATGGTTATCATCTATTCCCGGTTTTGATTCAAGATGAATCCGGAATAACCAGGGATGGTTTTTTAAACTATATGCAAAAGAACAACATCGGAGTGGGTGTCCATTATCAAGCAATCCCAAGCCACACATTTTATCGGGAAAAATATGGCTGGATTGAAGAAGATTATCCAAACAGTAAGGAAATTGGGGAAAAAACGGTGAGTATTCCTCTATCTCCGGGGTTGTCCAACGGCGAAGTAGACTATATTATCAACACCATCAAAAACTGTTTTTAAGTCTGATCCATAACTCCTTAATACATCTTTTACCCGGTATAATGTCCTATTGGTAAGGTTTTTGGGCGAAATAAAAGAAAATCATAAAAAAGTCATAAGAATAATATGATAGAAATTAGCATTGTCATACCTGTATTTAATAGTGAATCGAATCTGAAAGAACTGGTCTCCCAGATTCAATCTGCTCTGGAAAAACACGACCATGAAATCATTATGGTCGACGATAGAAGCAAGGACAACAGCTGGGAAGTTATAAAAGAGATATCAACCAGCTACGCCAATGTTACAGGACTTCGCCTCAACAGGAACTATGGACAGGATAATGCAATACTGGCTGGTCTGCACCATGTACAGGGCAAATATGTCGTGATTATGGATGACGATCTGCAGCATTCACCATCAGATTTGTTAAAACTTTACGATGCCTGTCAGAAGGGATTTGATGTCGTATACGCGGATTTTTTTAAAAAAGAACAAGCTTTTTGGAAAAACCTTGGCAGCTGGGTGAACGGAAAAGTGGCCTCACTACTCCTGAATAAACCAAAAGGTTTGTATATCTCTCCCTATAAGATTATTAAAAAGAAATTGGTGGATGAGATCATAAAATACCGAGGACAATATCCTTACATTGATGGAATCATTTTGAACCTGACACAGAATGTTTCCAAAATTCCCGCAACTCATTATAAAAGAAATCAGGGAGAAAGCAACTTCACCCTGGGCAGATCCGTTAAATTGTTCCTGAAAATAGTTACAAGCTTTTCCATCGTCCCCTTGAGAATCTCAACCTACTTAGGTTTCATTGTATCGCTGTTTGGCTTTTTGCTTATTCCCTATTATCTCTATGAATACTTTACCGGTTTAATCGATACGGAAGGATGGACAACAATTACCATATTGCTTCTGATTTTGATCGGTCTTGTATTGTTTTCTCTGGGAATCATTGGTGAGTATCTCGGCAGAATTTATATGCTGATGACATATGATACGAGATTTTTAGTCAGTGAAACTGTTGGTAAAGAGGAAGAGCCTGAATAATCTGCTTTTAACGTCCAGAATAATATGACCCAAACGACAAAAGTATCTGCCATTAATCTGTTGATTGAGAAAATTTCAACAACATTGGCAGGCTGGTCAACAAAACGTTTTTTACTGACAATAGCAGCAATTCAAATCATCTTACACATTCCTATTATTTCTCTGCCTCCCATGGGCCAACATACCTGGCGACAGGTGGTGTGGACTGCAGAAGCCAGAAACTATTACGAGGAAAAAGACTCTTTTTTTTACCCTTCGCAAGATGTTCGCATTGCTGCTGATGACAAGGGGGCTTTATATTTTGAATTCCCGTTATTGCCCTATTTAATCGGAATTTCATATCAGATCACTGGTTTTTCTCATGCCAACAGTCGATTGATGATGCTGTTGATGGGCATTGTTCTCATTTTTAGCAGCCACAAATTCATGCGCAGCTTTGGTGCTAGTGAATCTCGTGCTCGCTGGTTCACCTTTTTTATCAGTTTCTCCCCCTATTTTTTCTATTATTCCATCACGGCCTCTCCAAATATGCCGGCCTTGACCTGGTTTATTCTGGGGATTGCGTTAATCAATCCCCAACTGGAGCAACAATCCTGGAACTATAAATTCTGGCTGGGAATATTGTTGATATCGCTCGGAACGCTTTCAAAAGCTACTTATCTGTTTTTTGGTTTGTCTGTTGCCTATCTGTTTTTTTATCAATTCTATAAGGACCGCAACTATATAACCCTGGTTGTGGCATTCGTGTCATTACTGATTGTTCTTATCCCTAACGCCCTGATCTATTTGCATTCGAACAACCTGGCCGAATTAGCACCATATGAGCGTCAGAAAGGCGTAACATTGTCAGCACGTCATTTCATGCAATCCTGGCAGGACTTCATAGCAACCTTGAAACCTGCAGTCATTCAATGGTTTCTGGAAATGTACGTAAATACCATGGCTATCCCTTTCTTTCTAATCGGGAGTTATTTTGCGCTAAAAAATAAAAAATGGAGAAGTAAGCAGGGTCAATTTTGGGTCATGTGGTTAATCAGTTTCCTGATTTTTAGTCTTTTTTTCTTTAGCCGGTTTCGCCAACATGCTTATTACATGACACCGATTCTGGTTTTTGCCGCCATGGGGAGCACTTATGGCATCGAAATAAGTCTGCGTAGTGGCAAAGCTCGATTGTTTATTTGTATTTTGCTTTTTTGCATTCCTTTTGTCATGGTTGGCAGAGTGGGTCACAGATGGTTGTGGGCGAAACAGGTCCCCAATGAATTATTATACCAGTCGGAGGAGATCCAGCAAGCCATCCCCGAAGACGCACGTATTATGGTCTTTGGAGATAATACCCCCATAGTCTATCTGTACTATCTTCACCGAAAGGGGTTGTCATTAAGTCCGTCCGTTGAGAAAGAAAAACTCAAGGAGTATTACGAGCAAGGCATAAGGTATGTTGTCAGCGAAATCCCCATATCAATGATTTCAGGTTTGAGAGACTTCTCTATGGTGAAAATTACCCAGATCGGTAATTTTGCAGTGTATCGATTGGATAAGCAGTAATCATATCTATTATTCAGAATCTTTTTTTTTAAAAAAATCCTCTCTCGTGCTCCAAACAAGCGATTCTTCTAACAGATCCCCGGTCAATCCTTCAAGTCCACCCGGTAAATGGACGGCATCCCCACTATCAATAAATTGTGTTTGTCTAAAACCAAGACCATTATCCAAATCTTCATGAACTGGGATTCCAGCTCTATCGCCCGTTAAAAAATTCGTGGTAGACTTTATAATGTTCAGTCTTCTTAAAACTTGTGGACTCAATGGTTTCACCGTCAAAGCTATAAAGTGCAGCCTGATCACAGGACATCAGTATTGGGGAGTGTGTCGCAATGATAAATTGTGCATGTCCTTTTTTACTCGTTTCTGTCAATAGTGCCAGCAGTTCCAGTTGCGTTTTTGGTGAAAGGGCGGATTCGGGCTCATCGAGAAAATAGAGACCTTCAACCTTATACATTGATTTGAAATAAGCCATGCAGGATTGACCATGGGATTGTGTAACCAATGATGATCCACCATAGTGTTTCAATACTCCGGGGCTGCTGGTGGCCCACTCGTCAACCAATTGTGAATAGTTACGAAATAATTCGGGAGAAAAAAAAGACCCTTGAACCGATCCGTTTGTCCACTCAAGATCCAGGACTTGAGGCAACATGTTTTCATAAGGATTAAAACGATAGGGTGTACGCATCGCCCCTTCCCAGATGTGAATGTTGCACCTGCGACATAAACCTTTGAGAAAAGTCGATTTTCCCGAACCATTCTCTCCGGTTAGAATTGTCACCGGGTGTGTTAGTTCTAGCCGCTGAGTTTTCTTGAAAACGGAAAGATTAAATGGATACTCCTCCTCAGTGGGAAACCTGCTTTGGTCGATTATTATTTGTTTCAAATGCATGTTTATTCTCGTTTTCTGAGAGTACAAAAATTACCAGACGAATTGATGCGAATATTGTATTCAAGCCAGCTAGACAGAATAAAAAGTCCTTACAGGCAAATCCGTGATATGTCATCTTGACCCAAAGTATATGGAATTGACGAAAAACTCAATAACCGGATCATTTACAATTGATCATGGCCGCCTCAGGAGCGATTAGCCCTCTCTCCCCCAACGTCTCACAATAGGCAAAGATTTAAGAACGCCTGAGATGAGCAACTCCCAGGGATGATAAAAAAGAAGTGGGAGAATGGCAATTCCAAGAACCAGCGGATCATCGGCGAAATAGGCAGATAGCAGAGGAATACCCATGGCAAGGGTTTTTTGTGGTGTTGTATACATAACGGAGATCGTCTCGGAGCCGGTCAGTTTAAACAACCTGGAAAAACATAGGGAAATCAGAATAAGCAGAAAATGAACAACTATAAGATAAATAACAGGTATCAGCATCAATCCCATACTCTCGCCAAGCAAAGGGGTTGATGCAGATTTTGCCAGAGTAAAAAATACAATGGTGAGAATCATTATGTTACTGATGATCCCAATTACTCTCTGTAATTTTGCTGTCGTTTTCAGAAATATAAACCGCAACATCTGACCAGCAACAAGTGGTAGAACCATTTTTAGAGCCAGTCCTGTAATGATGCCAACGAGAACAGACAAGGGCATGGTCCTGCCAACTTCGCGCAATAACAATGAAAGAAGCAAGGGCGATATAAAAACGCCAATAAGATTTGAAAACGAGGCATTGAACAGGGTAAGTACCACATCTCCACGGCTTATTTGAGTAAAAACTGTGCAAGTTGAAATAGTTGTAGGTAGTACTGCCAATGCAAGCAATCCAATGTATAGTTCGGTGGAAATCAACTCCTTGAAAAATGATAGGGATAAAATAAAAAACGCTGGAATAAACAGGAAAATATAGAATTGGATAAACAGATGTAATTTCCATTTTCCCAAACCGGCAATCAGTGATTCTGAAGGAAGGGTGAATCCCATTCCAAGGAATACCAGTGCCACAATAGTCGTTGTAATCCAACCACCCTTATTTAGGGAGGAAACCTGCGGAAACAGAACTCCCAATGCCACGGAAGCAATCAAAGCAATGATAAACCACTGCTTTTTAACCAACAAAATAACTCCATTCATAATCTTCACAATCAGGATATTTCGGTGTTTTATTCAAGTCTCGTATTCAGATTAATGATCTGCTCAATTGCCATTCAGAAGCGACTGCTATGAAATGTTTTTACATTTAGCCTTTTCCCAATGTAAGGACTGTAAGCAAAGCGAATCGAAAAGATGAGTTTTTTCTATAAAAAAACAAGCTATACTTTTTCCTTTCAAATGAGCTTACAGTATATCCTTATAATCTGCATGGAGAGAGCAGGCAGTCAAGAGCTACTCTTTTGACACATTGTTCCGGTACCTTTAAAAGCTAAAAACAGAACAAACTATACCCAAAACACAAATTCCATCATCTTGATGTCCCATGAATTGGATGAAGTGAACTTATTCCGAAAAAAAGAAAGATTTCTTGACGGCAGAATGGCAGTATTTTAAGATTGCACAGAATTTTTTCGGAATAAATGAATACCATTTTGATTTCTATTCGGTAATTATCAATTTTCGTTCGGATTATTTCAAGAAAAACGCAAATGTTCGGGATGAAGACTTTTTAATCTCTAAACAGATTCGCACTTCTCGAACAAATTAAGATTGGGTATCGGAAACAAAAATTGCACTTTATCTAACTGTTTTGTAAAACTTAATGGAAAAACATGAACCTTTCTTCTCTACAATCCCTGTCCAAAATTGGTGAAGATAGCAGCCGCCAGTTTAAGGTTGATGTAAGGAATGTCAACTCCCTGGCAGCAGAGATGGTAGCGTTTGCTAATTGCGAAGGTGGCGATATCTATATTGGTGTCGCTGACAATGGTAATTTGGAAGGCTTGGATCCGAAGGATCTTAGCCGAATTAATCAGTTGATCAGTAATGCGGCCAGTCAGCATGTCCGAAGTCCACTAAACGTTCTCACAAAAAATATTGCCCTTAACAATGGACGAGTGATCATTGTTGTGACGATTCCTAAAGGAATTGACAAACCCTATTTTGATAAAAACGGTATAATCTGGCTAAAATGTGGGGCTGATAAACGTCGGATCAACTCAAAAGAGGAATTGAGAAGAGTATTTCAGAATGTTGCTCAGTTTCATGCCGATGAATTGCCGACAAAAGCAGGAATAGATAAATTGGATAAACTGCGTTTCAGAGATTTCATCAGAGATGTTTATCAGCTGGAATATCCGGATTCCATCAAAGACCAGACAAATCTGCTACAGAATTTAAATCTGGTAACTGAAGATGGGGCACTTAATCTGGCCGGCGCTCTCTTATTTGCTGAAAGACCTGAATGGATCAGGCCACAATTCATCATTAAAGCTATTCGTTATCCGGGGAATGATTTTCACCCTTCGGATTATTTGGATAGTGAAGATTTTTCGGGACCGATGGACAAGATGTTTAAGGATGCTTTGGCCTTCATCATGCGTAACTTGCATAAACTGCAAGCAGGAAAAGGGGTAAACTATCCCGGGAAACCGGAAGTTCCGGAATCGGTGTTTGAAGAATTGCTGGTTAATGCCCTGTCTCACCGGGATTACATGATCAGTGCACCGATTCGGCTATTCATATTTGATAATAGGGTAGAAATCGTCAGTCCTGGTCATCTCCCAAATAATCTAACGGTAGAAAAGATTAAAGCAGGAAATACCAATATTCGTAATCCAATTCTGGTTTCCTTCGTAGCCAAAGGCATATTGCCCTATAAAGGTCTTGGATCAGGTATCAAAAGGGCTTTGGAAAGTTGGCCTGCGATTGACTTCAAAGATGATCGCGACGGATGCATGTTTTCAGCAATCATATACCGGAGAGAATTTCCGGTCTTGGAAAAAGTTCGGAATTACTCTCAAAGAAATTCGTACCTGATTCAAGAAAAGCATGAAAAATACTGGAAATACGCCAGGAACAATCCCGGTAATGTCTTACAAGAGTCTCCGGTTAGTTCGGTGAAAAACAGTAAACGGTCGAGAAAACGTTCGGAAATAATAGTAGAACAATTAAGACAAGATCCGAACATGACAATTTCGAGATTAGCCGAAGCACTGCAGATCACTACTCGGGCTGTGGAAAAACAGCTTGCGGGATTAAAAAAAGCCGGTCGGATCAGACGTATTGGGCCCAACAAGGGCGGTTTCTGGGAGGTGACCGAATAATTATCAAGGAACAATCGGATGAGCTAAAAGCAGAAGGGCGGGTTGATGACAGGATACTGAATTAAGATAGGTTTATAACGTTATTAGCCTTTGCCTCCACACTAACAACTTCATATCCTGAATCGGGATTTAGAGGATTGATTGGATCGTCAAGATTGTGTTACTATTATTCGGCAGGCATATCACTACCACAAAGTGGAACTGAAAAGAAGCAGTGTTAAAATGAGTTGTTAAAAGTGAAAAAAGATTTTCAATCTGTTGAGTTTTACTGTAAATGATGTCGGAGGTGATTTTGCAGGGGAACACAACCTCTTTCGATAAAAAACGGCGCGGTTGATTTTAAAGATTCAGATGGATATGCATTACAGATATGTTCTGCGTGTACCGTATCAGCATCCAAATATTGTTTTGAATTTAAAAACTTTCAAACAAAAGGAGGCTTCCATGTTTACTCTGAAAACGCTAAAAATTGAATCAATCCCTTCTGCACTTCAAAAAGCGGAGCGGTACCGTTTGTTAAATGAACCCAGGGAAGCGGAAAGCGTCTGCCTTGATATCTTGCGTGCGGAACCCGATAATCAGGAGGCCTTGATCATGCTGCTTCTGGCATATACGGACAAATTCAAAACGGAGATCAATCCGGCATTTAACAATGCTTTAAGTGTACTTGATCAACTTCACGATGAGCATAGTAAAACTTACTATCGTGGGGTCATTTATGAACGTCGTGCAAAAGCTCATCTCAACAAGAGCGAACCTACCTCAGACGACATAGCTCATGACTATTGTGTCAAAGCCATGGCCGAATATGAACAGGTTCTGGAAAGCAATCCCGATGGAAACCAGGATGCGGCTTTACGGTGGAACACCTGCGCCCGCATCCTAAATGACAACCCGAATGTCAGACCGACCGGACAAAATCGCGAAGTAGAGCTCACCGACGCCTATGATTAGGATTCGCTGCTCAAGGTTCCTGTTTTAACCAGAGTGATCCAAAAGCTTGAGGTGTTCAACGCGAGGTGCCAATATCAACGGGTGATCCTTATGAGCTTGCCTGGCGGGATAGGGCCATCAACTCAGCCAGGCTCAGTGCCAAAACCAAAGACTTTTGGTGATCAGTGATTGTTGTAGAAATCGGTAGAAACATATTCACCGGATTCCTATATCCCATATAAATAATGACACGTCTTACAACCCTCCGGTGCTTCAGGCATAGCCTTCACTGCATCCTGAAAAGCTCTTTCAAGGGATAATAAGGAGGCTCCGATATCAGATCATGCTAAAACATTGCCATATATCTTATCTCTATTTTGAAAACGGATTCTGTAGCTGAGACATGTTTTTGATTCCCACAAGTTATCTATATTATTCTCAAGAACATTGCCGTAACGAATTGTGGGAAAATGAACCGGGGACCCCAAGAATTCGGAAGGACCGCCTAATGCCAGATTAATACAAGGTGAGACTGTTCCGTCATAGCTTATAAACATTGATTTGCCGGGGTTCTGGTCACAGATAGGTTGTTCATCTGCTGTAAAAGAAAAGGCAGTGATTTTAAATTTCAATTTTCGGGCAAGTTTTTGAGCTCGTTTGAGTAATTTTTATAGCGTTTGATAGACTTGTTTTCTTCACCGGCATAAATCCCCAGGTTCTTGCCAAAATCGGAGCGGATAACATCACACTGTTTGACATTGATCTGATCGACTCCCAGGCCGGCTGCCAGACGTACCATCTCTTCCAGCTGATCTGCATTGGACTCCATAATAACAAAATTGATCATGAGCCAGGGTTTGTCAGAAATCCGAAGCCGGGAAAGGGTAGAAATATTGCGGCACAATTCATCAAAATTTGATCCCCTGCGAATTCTTTCGTAGCTTACCGCATCAGCGCCATCAATGGATATGGCCAGCCAATCGGGGTTAATTTGGATCAGCTTCTCTGAGAACGATGGTTTCAACAACAACCCGTTGGTTAAAAATCCGGTTTCGCATCCATGATGTCTGGCTTGCTGCATCCAATCCAACAAATTGCCATTCAACAGCGGTTCCCCTCCGCCGGTAAAATCTATCGATTTTACATCTTTTAAGAAAGGTACTAGAGAATTCCAGACAGCTTTGTCCATTATTCCATCGTCTTTCAGCTGTTTTCGATAGCCACGCCAAGGACACATGATACAATTCAGATTGCACTCCAAATCAGGTTCAACCTGCCACAAGTGCCATTTTCTGGTATTGGATTGCCCGGATTGCGAATTGAGTCTCATCATTGTTAATTGCTGATTTACAATTGATAATCATTCTTCAGGATGTTATCCCACAAATCTCTTCAATAAGTCTTCACTGATTTTGATAAAAAACAGCCTGTTCTTCTTCATAATCACATCAATCCATAATTTCTAGAGGTTATTAGGTTCACTTCCGGCTGACTATCTCAAAAAAACCGATACATTTCAGGTAAAAGATAAAAAGCTGTGGCGTATGACTGAAATGTATCAAATCCTGATAAAACGTCTTACAATCTTCATTAATCATAACATCTCAATTCAATAGATTCTCCGGTAATAGAGAATTGAGTCTTCCGGTTACAGCTCCACCTTTCTGTCAAAGAAAGCGAAACCATTTTTTACGAACTTTGATTGATTTTTGCAGAGACATCTGTGAGACTAACATTCTATATTCTAGAATCTAGAACAAAGGATGGGACAAAAGAATGAAACCTCAAGATATCTTGGTTTTACTTAAACTGGTTGCAATTGGACCAACTTCATGGTCTTACGCAGAATTATCGGCTTCACTTGGGATGAGCTCCTCACAGTTACACTCAGCGATAAAACGTGTGAAGATCGCAGGTCTTGCATTTGAGAAGAACAAAGCCATAGTCCCCAACATCAGAAACCTAAAAGAATTCTTAGTCCATGGCGTAAAATATGTTTTTGTCGCAGAAAGGGGAGAATTAACTAGGGGGATACCCACCAGATATGCGGCATCGCCCCTGAAAGAATTATTGATTGAATCATCTAGTGAACCCCTCCCGGTTTGGCCTGATCCAGAGGGGGAAAAGCGCGGCATTTCATTTTCTCCAATATATAAACTGGCTCCTCAGGCGGCAAAAAAAGACCATGCGTTGTATGAATTGTTGATACTGGTTGATTCTATCAGGGATGGCCGTGCTCGGGAAAAAGATATTGCAAGCAAAGAATTGATCAAACGCCTGGAAGCTTATGGATGATAGCAGAAATCCCAATATACAGATGCTGGAACTTGCAGTTGAATTTCTGGGAGAGTTAACCGAAAGACTGGTATTTGTGGGTGGCTGCACAGTAGGTATACTAATATCGGATGATACTGCTCCCACTATTCGAGTTACTCAAGATGTTGATGTTATTGCGGATGTTGATTTGAAGGGCTATTACAGTCTCCAGGAGTGCTTGCGCAGTAGAGGCTTCTATGAAGATCAAAGAGAGGAAGCACCCATTTGTAGATGGAGGAAAGGGAATCTAACTCTGGATGTAATGCCAACAGATCCTAATGTTTTAGGGTTTGGGAGTGAGTGGTTCAAAATTGCTCTTGATACAGCTCAATTGGTATCTCTTCCTTCAGGAAAACAGATTTCAATGATTGCGACCTCATCTTTTATTGCATGCAAGTTTTCTGCTTTTGAAAGCCGTGGAGAAGAAGACTATCTCTTAAGTCAGGATATAGAGGATGTAGTTGCGCTATTGGATGGCCGTACAGAAATAGTAGAAGAAATCATATCCTCGGATAAAAAACTAAAAGGATACCTTATAGGATGTTTCGATCGTTTATTAAAGGATGATCGATTTCTTGAGGCTCTCCCCGGTATTATGCCTGGTGATAAGGCTTCTCAGGCAAGGGTTCCAATTATTATTTCTCGTATTGAAACAATTTTAAAACAATCAGAAGAAAAAAAGTAACTCTCAATAGGTGTAAGACATCGCTTTGCTCCCACGGAGAAAGAGTGGTTTTAAAACCGACATTTATTCGCCGATAGACAATGAAGTTGGGAAAACAGATCATGGATGAGAACAGCTTTTTATCACACAGCTTATTGATTGATCTGGAGATAGGGTCGAATAAAAAGATCTACCAGGTGGGAGCGGTATTTCAAAATCAGGAGTTTGAGTTAAACGATAAAAATCTTTCAAAAGCAGATTTCCAGCAGTTGGATCAATTTGCAAAAAATGCCGAATATATTCTCGGTCATAATATTGTCGAACATGATCTTCCGATTCTTCGATCGTTCGTTCCCAATCTCTCCATTCTTACATTGCCTGTTATTGATACGCTTTACCTGTCCCCGCTGGCTTTCCCCCAAAATCCTTATCACAAACTGGTAAAGAATTACAAACTGGTCAGAGACTCTTTAAACAATCCCGTCAACGATGCCAGACTGGCCGGGAAGATATTTCGTGAACAATGGGAAAGTTTTCAAAACCAAAACCAAACATCACCGCATCTGATCAGGCTGTTTGCCTTTTGCTTCAACCAGAGTTCCACAAGGGGAGGACTGAACGATTATCACGGAACCGGTCACCTGTTCAATCGTCTGCTTTCCGACCAATCTGTTTCATTAGCGGAAGCAAAAGAGTGCTTTCGCAGGCTGGTGGCGGAAAAGACCTGCCCGTCTGCAGCTTCGGATATCTGCGATGAGTTTCTGAATTCAGAAAAGGCACTGCTGATCCCTTATTGTGTAGCCTGGATGCAGGTATCAGGGGGGAACTCCGTCCTTCCCGGTTGGGTTCGACATCGGTTCTCTGAAATTACCGATATGATCGCCAGACTTCGTGAAGCACCGTGTGGAAAGGAAGACTGCCCTTATTGTGCGACGAACCATAATCCCAAATGGCATCTGAACCAGTACTTTGGATTCGACGATTTCAGGTCGCACCCAAAAGCCGAGGACGGTTCGAGCCTCCAAGAGCAGATTGTCACCTCCGGTATGAGAGGACAACCGATGCTGGCTATTCTGCCGACAGGTGGTGGGAAGTCTTTGTGTTACCAGCTACCGGCTTTTGTTCGCTATCAGCGAAGAGGTCTCTTAACGATTGTGATCTCTCCCCTTCAAGCCCTGATGAAAGACCAGGTAGACAACCTGGCGTCCCCTTCGGTCGCAGCAATATATGGTATGCTGACACCGCCGGAGCGCAGGCAGATTCTGGATCGGGTGCGGTTGGGGGATATCTCCATCTTATATATTTCGCCTGAACAATTAAGAAACAGATCGGTGCGAGATACTATCTCGCAAAGGGAAATCGGAGGTTGGGTGTTTGATGAAGCCCATTGTTTATCCAGGTGGGGACACGATTTCAGACCGGATTATCTGTATGCGTCCCGTTTTATCAAGGAGTTTTCCAAAAACTATCAGAATCAAATCTCACCGATCGCCTGCTATACGGCAACCGCTAAATTGGATGTGATCAGTGAAATTCAGGAGCACTTCCAAAAGATCCTGGATCAGGAATTGACGGTGTTCCACTCTACCGTGGAACGGACAAATCTGCAGTTTAAGGTCATCCCCTCTAAATCGTTTGAGAAAAATGAAAAAATCCATGAACTGATATCAGCCAAATTGCAGGATGACAACGGAAGCGTCATCATTTATGCATCAAAACGAAGACGAACGGAGGTGATCGCCGACTACCTTGAAGAAAAGGATCACAATGTTAAGGCCTTCCACGCAGGATTGGATGCCGCTGAAAAACGAAGTATCCTTGAAGGCTTCATCAGGGGAGAAATTCGGGTTATCAGCGCCACCAACGCTTTTGGGATGGGAATCGATAAAGATAATGTGAGGCTGGTGATACATGCAGATATACCGGGTTCCCTGGAAAACTACCTGCAGGAAGCAGGTCGGGCGGGTCGTGATTTGAAAGAGGCGGAATGTATCCTCTTGTTTGATCCCACAGATCTTGACAGCCAGTTTGGTATGGAGAAACGCTCCGAACTGACCCGACAAGATATCGCCGGAATATTGCGAACCCTGAGGCGCTGCAGAAAGGCACGAAGCGGCGAGGTGATCGTGACCAGTGGAGAAATCGCACGGTTTGATGACAGTGACTACTCCTTTGATCCCGGAGAATCATCCAGCGATACCAAAATCCGAACCGGGATAGCCTGGTTGGAGCGGGCAGGTTATCTGGAAAGAAATATGAATCAAACCAGTGTTTTTCAAGGGACACCAACCGTCACGACAATGGTGGAAGCCGAGGAAAGAATCAACTCCCTCAATCTGGAGCCGGGTCAGAAGAAAATCTGGCTGAAGGTCTTTCAGGAAATATTCAATGCTGAAATAGACGAGGGATTAAAAGCGGATCAAATAGCAGAAGCCGCCATCCCCTACGAAAAAAGTGGAAAGGAAGCCTTCAACAGCCAGATCACACCAAGTCAGATGGTTATCCGCATCTTGAATCAAATGGTTGAAGCAGGCCTGCTCAAAAAAGGGATTCAGTTGTCCGCTTTTGTGAAATCAAAAGGAAAAAATCACGCAACCGGCCTTCTGAATAACCTCTGTGTTCTAGAAAATGCCCTGATAAATCTGATGAAAGTGGAGGATCCCGATTCTGATAAAGGGGAATGGGTTGATTTCCATTTGATAAAAATCAGCCAACGCCTCAAAAAAGAGGGCTTCGAGAATGCCCCTGAAACCGTGAAACTGATCCTGATGGGAATCTCTCAGGATGGAAAAGGACTGGCTGGAAAAAAAGGAAGCCTGATTTATAAACAGGTTTCAAAAGACAAATATAAAATAAAATTGCAGCGGGGCTGGTTCAATATCACGGAAACCGTTCGGCGGCGTCAGGCTGCTTCCTCGGTAATATTGAACTACCTCATGCAAAAGACCCCAGAATCAAGCCCGGAGGACGGTAATGTCCTGATAGAATTCACCTGCGAGGATCTGATAGACGAGTTAAAACGGGATATCGAATTACAGGGAGTGATCGATGACTATCTGGCCATTGTAGAGCGCTGCCTGGTTCAAATGCACGACTTTAAGATTATTACTCTGCAGGGCGGACTGGCTGTGTTTCGGCAGGCAATGCGGATCAAACTGTCAGCAGATAAAAAGAACGCCAGATATAACAAAGGGGACTACAAACCGCTTGAACTGCATTATACCGAAAGAATCTTCCAGATCCATGTGATGGGAGAATATGCCCGGCTGGGAATTGAGAAGTTGAAACAGGCGCTGAAACTTGTATTTGACTATTTTGAAGAAGACAAAAAATCGTTCTTCAAAAAATACTTCCATGGACGTGAGGATGAAGTAGCTTTCCCCGCCAACCCTGAAACGTACAACAGAATCGTTGAAGAGTTGAGGAATTCCCAGCAACAGGAGATCGTAACCAACGACCTGCAATCCAATATTTTGGTGCTTGCAGGACCCGGCTCGGGAAAGACCAAGGCCATCGTTCATCGCTGCGCTTATCTGCTTTGTGTTCAACAGGTACGTCCATCATCCGTTTTGATACTGTGTTACAACCACAATGCGGCCATCAATCTGAAAAAACGACTGATCAACTTGACAGGACAAAGAGGAAGATGGGTATGGGTATCCACCTACCATGCCCTGGCAATGCGACTGACCGGAGTCTCCTTTAACGATGAAAAAATGGAATCGGAGCAAATCGATTTTAATAAAGTGATTGGTAATGCCACCGATCTTTTAAACGGAAAGATCGAACTGCCCGGAATCGATGCCGAAGAGCAGAGGGAACGCCTTTTGGGAGGTATCCAGACGATTCTGGTGGATGAGTATCAGGATATCGACTCGTCCCAGTACGACCTGATTTCGGCCATTGCCGGTCGGAAAATTGATGACGGGGATGAAAAGATATCCATTATGGCCGTCGGTGATGATGACCAGAATATCTACAGCTTCCGCGGTGCCAATATTAAATACATTCGGAAATTCCGGGAGGACTACCGTGTTTACGGCAATGATAAATCCAAAAAACCGCTTGACGTCACTCTCAGGTATCTAACGGAAAACTACCGTTCCACCGCTTCGATAATCGATATTGCCAATCGGTTTATTGCCCACAATCGCGATCGGATGAAAACGGATTTCCCCATCAGGATCAACAGCTCTCGCAGGAATGAGCCTGCCGGAGGACAATGGGAGAGTCTCGACCCGGACAGAAAAGGGAACGTACTGATTATCAAGGTTCCTGGCGATGGTTTGCAGCCGTTAGCCATCGTCACAGAGATGAAGCGTTTAAAAGCACTTAATCCGGATACACGATGGTCGGACTTTGCGATTCTTGCTCGCACAAATTCCATACTGGTCCCTATTCGTTGCCTGCTTGAAGAAAATGAGATTCCGGTATCATTCGGACTGAACAAGGATGATGCTCCCCCTCCCCATCGGGTGCGTGAAATTCATGACTTCCTGGTGTATCTGCACGATAGACGAAAAACATCGTCAAAAATATCTTCGTTAAAACAGGGATTTGAAACACAAATCAAACCCATTGCCGATAATGCCTGGGGAGAAATGCTCAATTCCATACTGGAGAACCTCCGCCAGGAATCCGGTGATGCCGAGATCCCCATAGGAGATGTCATTGATTATCTCTACGACAATTTAGCTGAATTTCGAAAAGAGCAGATATATGGAAACGGTGTCTTCTTAAGCACCATGCATGCTGCCAAAGGAATGGAATTTAACCATGTATTTATACCGGATGGCGGCTGGCAAGCATCGTCATCGTCGCCTGATATCGAAGATGAGCGAAGATTGTTCTATGTCGCCATGACCAGGGCAATGGAGACCTTAACCATTCTTTCGGTAAACGGTTCCGCCAATCCCCATTTGCCGCTTCTTAAGTTCAGCAATTGTAAGGTTGTTGAATTTCAGTCACAAAACACCGAACCTAAAGCACCTACAAAAAAACGATTTCAAATCCTTGGCCTGAAGAACCTTTATTTGGGATTCCCCGGCACATTTAATCACCGGGCAAGAATACATGCTGATCTGGCAGCTTTAAATCCGAATGATCCTGTCGTGATAAGCCGGGAAAATGGCAGCATCTGTATTCGGACCAACAATAATCAAATTGTTTCTAAACTGTCCAAATCAGCCATCGCGGAATGGGAACCCATTTTGCCCAAAATCGAGCATGCCAGAGTTTTGGCCATGGTTAAGCGATATAGATCGGATGAAGCTACAGAATATCAGGATGCCGCAAAATCTGAAGAATGGGAGTTGCCCATTATAGAGGTTTTACACTCCGTGTGAGACAAAGAGGTAGATAGATGCTGGAAATCTAAATTAAAAAGTCGTATTATTCATGATGCTGTCGAGATTTATGCAACCGGTGATAGAGTTACACAATTGGGTATACGCCTGAATAAAGAGACGGAATGATTGATATCAAATTACCTTTGGAAACCTAACTATGCGACCTGGAACAATTTTTCTCAGCAGCTTTCATCAGCTACCGAATGATCAACAAGAGAGAGAACTACTGGTTGTTTTGAATGATGGACGACAGCACCCTTATATCACCGTCACAACGACCTCACAACCGCATGAAAAACGCGGGAATCAATACGGATGCCAACTCAATGATGAGCTACCCAGTTTTTTTCTCCCTTTGCACTCCACCTACCTGAAAGAAGAAACCTGGATAAGGTTTGATACGATTGCGGAGCTCTCCCCGACCAAGCTAAAAAAATTGTATGAGCAGGGGGAATTGGAAAAGGTCTGTAATCTACCAAAAAAAATTTTGGAAAAGCTTCTGGTTTGTGCCATCAGTTGCAGACAAATAACTGAAAACCAAAAAAATGAGCTCTGGAGAATTCTCAGCAAGATCGAAGACTATTTCCAGGATAACAACCTCATCGACTGATCCTGCAAAATCTTTTAGATACGATTATGACTGGTCGAAGTGAGAGGAATCGATTCTCTTTAAATCTAATAAACTGATTTTTTAAACGCTTTATAAAGTGGTTTAATTTTTACCCTAAAAATGTGACTTAGAGTGTTTGCTTTGTTAGCCGTTGATATTATTTTCTATTTTAGAATTGTAAAGGCAAGTAAAGCCCGGAAGGAAATCAGGTGGAATGTTAAAAATCTTTATCTGAAGATTTGTGTTGACTGCTGTTTTGTTATTTGGCAATATATGCAAATAGGAAAATAGATATGGAACTATATGGACAAAAAGACGATAGATAGATATGAGGAACAGGCAAGGATCATTAAAGCCCTTTCTCATCCCAGCCGACTAATGGTTGTTGAAGAGTTGGCCAAAGGCAAAAGATGTGTTTCTGAATTAACTGAATTGGTCGGTTCGGATACCTCAACGGTTTCAAAGCACCTGAGTGTATTGAAAAACGCAGGTCTCGTATTCGTTGAGAAAAAGGGAACCACAGTGTTTTATAATCTGAGGATGCCGTGTATTCTGGACTTTTTCAATTGTATCGAATCGGTTATTGAAGCAAATGCTTTTGGACAGATGGAAACGGTGATCAGTTGTAAAACCAAAAAGGGGTGATTTTTTTTTTCATCTAAAAATTTCCTTATTGGCCAAATAAGAAATATAAAAGATATAAAGGAGTAATAAAGATGATTTGGAAAAGCGAGTGGAAGGCACTGGTATGGATAACATCAGGCTTCCTAATTGCGTTTTTTTTGCCGATGGGAATATCGCGATTCGACAATGCTATTTTGGAGGCTTTCCACCTTGTTAAATGGTATGCACAGGAGCATGTAATTCTCTGCCTGATTCCCGCTTTTTTCATTGCGGGAGCAATTGCGGTATTCATTAGCCAGGAATCCGTGATGAAATATCTGGGTCCAACCGCGAATAAGGTTGTATCATATGGGGTTTCTTCAGTTTCGGGATCAGTACTGGCTGTTTGTTCTTGTACTGTTCTGCCTTTGTTTTCAGGAATTTACCGCATGGGGGCTGGAATCGGCCCAGCCACAGCCTTTCTTTATTCAGGACCTGCCATCAATGTTCTGGCGATTATATTGACTGCCCGTGTTCTGGGTGCGCCTCTGGGCATTGCAAGAGCAGTGGGTGCCATCCTGTTTGCCATAATCATCGGGTTAGTCATGCATTTTCTTTTTCGAAAAGAAGAAGCGGAAAGAAAGGTTGGAATGATGGCCATGCCTGAGGTAGAGGTTAAACGTCCCCTTTGGCAAAACGGTATTTTTTTCGCTCTGATGGTTGCAATTCTGGTTTTCGCAAACTGGGGGAGACCGGATACCTCATCGGGAATCTGGTTTCAGATTTTTGCTATTAAGTGGATGATTACTGGAATAGCGGCAATCGGATTGGGGTTTGTTTTGTACCGTTGGTTTGAAATAAAACTCTGGAAACTGTTATTGATTGCCGTTCCGGTGATTATTGTTGCTTTTACTTTCCCTGCTATTCCTTTGCTGTCCTTTGCTGTCGGAGCCGTTGGCCTGGGAATCGTCACCAGCACAGACAAAGGAGAAGCTGAAGAGTGGTTTGGTCAAACCTGGGATTTTACAAAACAAATATTGCCACTATTGCTATTTGGCGTATTGGCAGCGGGACTTCTACTTGGAAGACCGGGGGGAGAAGGTATTATTCCATCTGCCTGGGTAGATTGGGCGGTTGGTGGCAATTCACTCTGGTCCAATCTGTTTGCTTCCGTTGTCGGTGCGTTCATGTACTTTGCTACTTTGACCGAAATCCCTATTCTGCAGGGGCTGATCGGAAACGGAATGGGTAATGGCCCTGCTCTTGCGTTGTTATTGTCGGGCCCTGCCTTATCGCTTCCCAACATGCTTGTTATTCGAAGTGTCTTGGGGAATAAAAAAACAATTGCGTTCATACTACTTGTTATCATCATGTCCACGATCTGCGGCATGATTTTCGGTAGTTTCTTTTAGTACCTTACAGATCATTTTCTGCGGTTTTTTAGCAGGAAATTGTCTTTTAGGTACTTATCCAGTTTATGGGGTTAGATCAATAAAACATTGAACAGGAGTCAAAAAAGTGAAATCGATTAAGATACTGGGAAGCGGTTGCGCCAAATGCAACAAACTTTATGAACAGGTAAACCAGGCTGCCGGCCAGATGAATATTGAATATGAAGTGGAAAAAGTCACTGATATGAATGAATTTGTAAAATATGGTGTTATGATTACACCGGCTTTAGTAGTTGATGGAGACGTTAAATCCACGGGAGCCGTTCCGTCCATAGAGAAACTTAAACAATTAATCAACGATTGAAAAAAGGAGAAAACATGTCTGAGTGTTGTGGAAACGAAAAGACTGTCTTGTTGTATGCCTGCTCTGGGGCATCAGATGTCGGTAATGTTTCTGATCGTGTCGCCAGGGGGTTATCAAGAGATGGATTTGGAAAAATGACCTGTGTAGCTGCCATTGGCGCCGGGCTTTCCGGTTTTATCGAGTCAGCCAAAGGTGCAACAGAGAACATTACCATTGATGGATGTGATAAATATTGCGCCAGGCTTTCTTTGGAAAGGGTGGGTGTAACTCCAAAGAGCTATGTTTTAACAGAAATGGGGCTTAAAAAGGGCGAAACCAGTGTCACAGATCAGACGATCAGATCCATTCGACAGAAAATCATTCAAACTGAGGAGAGTGTCATCTAGGATAAACGGACATTGATTTTTTTGACGTCTGACTAAAGCTGATGCCCGGTTTAAGGCAAATCAGAAGCAGCAACTTTTTCAGATTCAGTATAGCAATTGAGTATTTCCTTTTTAACGGAATTCAAAGGAGGTTTATTATGAGAATGTTAGCCGAATTTTTCCCGGAATTTTCTGAGATTCTGGACAATATGGACAATCTCTACGCTGAAAAGAGATCAATTGATGAAAAAACATATCAGTTTATCTGTTTTGCGTTATCGATAAAAGGGCGATCAAAGCCTTGTGTTCTGAAACACTTCAAGGGCGCTTTGGAGGCTGGAGCAACGGTTAAAGAATTGGCTTATATCCTCGCCCTGGTAATGAGAGAGGCAGCAGGTGCCGATGACTGCTGGACGCACGATGTAATTGGAGACTGGCAGGAGATTATCAGGGGGAATGTGTCGTGTGACTGTGAAAAGTAGAATCAGATATCGCTATTTAACGGAGTTCTTTATGGCTTTATCCACGGGTTCACAAGCTGCACCTTGTAAATACATGGCACTTTCGGTCTTTTTTTTGATTTGCATATTGTTGTCATACTCAGGCTTGTCTCAAACGGGGGAATACAGGCAAATCCCGGAAAAAGATATGCCAACGGTTCTAGATCTGGGGGCGAAGGCCTGTGTGCCCTGTAAAATGATGGCCCCCATACTTGAAAAGCTTGAGAGAGAATATAGGGGGAGAGCTGCTGTTATCTTCGTTGATGTCTGGAAAGACGCTAGTGAAGCAAAACGTTTTGGGATTCGGACAATCCCCACGCAAATTTTTTTTGATAGGGATGGAACGGAAGTGTTTCGCCATGAGGGTTTTCTGGATGAAGAGTCAATTGTTCGGATGCTGGATGCCTTGGGTGCGAAACTGCCCGGTCAGGCAGGCATAAAACCTGTTGGGAAAAAGGAAGTTGAGCCAAAAGGCTGGCTAATCGCTAACCTGGTATGGGTTATTGTTGCTTGCGTCTGCATCACCATTCTTATTTTTTCCGGCTTGTTTTTTATCAGATTCAGGAAAGGACCAGGTTGAATATTTCGTAATTAGCCTTGAAAAAGGAGCTCATCAGATATGGTTTACATAAATCATTTCAAGTTGGTTTTCGTTTTTTTGACCTCGGTTTTCTTTTTCAATGGTTGTGGATTATTTTCATCTTCAGCCCATAAACCGTCATCCAGCACATTCGGATTGTGAAAACCCACAAGTGTGGGCAGTTCGTCCGCTAATGAGCAAACAAATTGCAGATAGGTGTTAATGGAGCACCCTTTTTAATAACGCTCCGTATTGTCCGGTTCCAATCCGTTTGGGCGCTTGATCTAAATCTCTGATTCTGCAAAGAGCTTGCTCTTACAAAAAAAATTTGAGAAGGGCAGAGTCATAAAAAAGTGCGTTTTATCCATTTTGTTAGGCGTCAGCCCCATCGTTGCCCTTGGGGTTTCAAGCTGTCTGGGGATTTACCTTATAAATCATTAGGATTGATGATGCTGAACTCACTATTCCTTACAGTAAATCAGTGGATTGTAAATGGATCCATGATTGGTGCTGTCGGGAGTTTTACCTGGGGAATGACTAGTGTTCTGTTCAGCCCCTGTCATATTGCATCCATTCCCCTGATTGTTGCTTACATTGGGGGGCAGCGGAAAACACTTGATACCCGGCAGGCTGGTGTTTACTCCGCTCTTTTTACTGCCGGGTTGTTTACCACAATTACGTTGGTCGGGATTGTTTGTTCATTGCTGGGAAGGATGCTGGGGGATGTTGGTAATTATTGGCAGATTATTATCGGGGTGATTCTGATCTGGGTGTCATTAGGAATACTGGGTGTGGAGAGGTGCAGTGTATCGGGTAATATGTTGACACGTATTAATCTCAAAGGTTACTCCGGTGCTTTTTTGCTGGGGCTAGCTTATGGCATTCTGTCCGGGACCTGTACCTTTGGATTCATCGCTCCCATTTTGGCAATCATCACAATACAGAAACAGGTTGGGACAGGTATCCTCTATATCCTGCTGTTTGCCATCGGCCATTGTCTGCCGATTCTGATAGCCGGTAGTTCAGCGGCTCTGGTGCAAGGCCTGATCGAAAACAGGGCTTGGCAACGTGGTGGTATCTGGTTCCGAAAAGGAGCAGGTATTCTCATTTGTGTTCTTGGGATTTATTTCATTGTCAGCCCATTTTATATTTAAATACATTTTAGTCGATGTAATGTTCATCAGATTTTGACTATTCGTCCTAACAAGTCTGATACCGACTCCAGGAAGTGAAGTCTTTATAAACGATATAATTTGTCTCCGGCAATCAATTACAAAAATTAGCGATTGTTCAGATTGATTCAGATGGGGGCGGCGTCACATTTGGGAAAAGATACAATTGGTAAAAATAGTCGACAGTGAAGATGGAATCCGTGTCCATTTGAACAGGGGAGTATTGGGTGTTTTTGCCAGTTGGTGAAAAAGAATTAATCTGGAAATTTAAGGTTGGATCATGAATGATTTTGTGCAAATACGCGTCGGCAAGAACAAGATTGGTATCAGCGGTTTGAAAAAAGTACTGGAAGAAGCAGTAGATCGGTGCAGGGATATGACCGATGAACAGATCGGACAGATGTTGGTAGAGGAACTATCCCAAAACAATTATATAGTGCCGGATCTCCGGGATGAATATGCACAGGCCTTTTTACGCGAGTTTAAAAAACATATCGGAGAAACGGTTGCAGAAGCTTTCGGGGAAATACTTGAGATTAAAGTACTGGGACCGGGTTGCCCCCGATGCGAAAGACTTGAGCGCGAAGTCATGGAAATCCTTGTTGAAACAGGTATTAAGGCTGACCTGGAGCATGTCCGCGATATTGCTGAAATAGGACGGTACGGTGCCGTGGTTTCTCCGGCGCTGGTCATTAACGGAAAAATCATAACCTCGGGTGTTGTACCTTCGAGAACCAAATTAAAGGCTCTGTTAATCCAGGCTGATAATACGGTACAATACTAGAAATTGAGATTATTCATGACCAGGCGACTGTCGCATTCCCATTCACGCCAGGAGTTGCTTCACTTCTCGTAATTACCTCCTCTTGGACGGCTAAATCAATCTCCATTGATTTGTTCTATTATGGGGTAATATAATTGAAAGAGCGATATATTTCAAATAATGTAACAATTCGTTCATCTTCCCATTTTGCCCCTTAAATATTCCCCAAAAAAATGAAATATTTTCTGTTCTCTGGTGTATCAAATAGTATGATGTTCAGGCACTATTCATTATTCAGATTCACTTTACTAAAATAAAGGTAAGCTCATGATTAAAACAAAAAGAGTATTATTATATTCAGCCACTTTTATAACCTTGGTTTTTACACTCAGCAGTTGTGGTTTGTTCCGAGGAAGAGGATGGGGGTGTGGAGGTCCAGGTTATTATCAAAACAGCACTGTTATTGAAAACATGAATACTGATAATAACGTTTCATAGTGTTTTGTCAGGATGGGCATCGAAGACACGCCCATCACACAGTCTTTTTCAAAGCAGAATTAGAAAATCCTGAAATGTGAGTTAAGAGATGAAGGGTGGAAATGTCGGTTAAACGTCTCCCAAAGATTCACAGACCTTCAGGCAGGCTCACATGTTTTTCCTTGTAGCTTCCTGATTGCTCGACTCCTATATGGCAGGCAGGGCAGTTGGAAAATCTGACTACCGATTCATGTTGAAACATCCCGGCATCAATATCTGAATGCTTTTTTTTCAGATAGGGGATTGAATCCATGGAGCCGGGCGTTGTCCCTTTGAGACTATCAAGAATGTTTACGGCTACCCTGGATGCTGTATGATCGGCAGAGTTTTGCATAAGGTATCTGCTGATCTCCTCTTTTTCGTCCGGGCTGAGATTTATGGTTTCTCCGAAGTGATCCTGCAGTTGATTCATGATTCTTTCCCATGAACTCTGGGGCAGCAATCCCGGTTGAAACGTCCAATGACACTGGACACCGCAAAGCTGCCGGGTTTTCCCGTTTTTGACGATCGGCATTTCAGATGCCATAAACAAGGTTGAAAACACTCCATGGTTGGGATCATAGGTGTATGGCTGACCAGTGTCAGCCTCAGCATTTCCGTTGATAAAACTCACCATGGTTATCGATCCGGCAATAATCATCAGCAAAGCGTTTCCGGATTTGGATAAGCCATTGGATGATTTGATTGATTTTATTTGGCTTCGACCGGCTTTGGCAGTTGGGTGAAACAGGTTTGACACAACCGGTAATCGCAGGATGAGCAGAAGGGCAATCACCACTCCGTAGGCGAGTTTATCGGGCTGATAGCTGTCCGTAAGGAAAAGGACATGCCCGAAAGCCAATATCACCAGCAAGTAAGTGCTTCGATGCAGGCTATTCCAGCGTTTCTTCAGTAATCGAAGTGAAAAACGATTTGAGGTAAGGCCCAAGGGGATCATGATCAGAAATGACAGAAAAGCAAGGATCAGATTCCATTCCGAAAACAGGGAGATCGCAGTTTCCGACAGGTTCCATCTGCTTTTGGTCAGAAATGCAGCAACATGCAGCAATACATACAGAAAAGAGAATATCCCAAACGCTTTTCGATATCGTCGATAGTGTTTAATTTTGAATGTCCGGGCGATTGGCGTACAGGCGATGGTTAAAATCAACAGCCATAGTGTCATCTCGCCGGTTCTAGTCAGCATTTTGTCCGGGGATTGACCGGCGATCAAATCCGACAAAAAATGCCAACACATTAATCCCAAGAGAATATTAACCGTAAAATACAACCAGTTTTTTTTCAGTTTTAATTTCATTATTCGGTCTCCTTTATTTGTACCTCATAAACTGTTTTCTGTGTTTTCTTGAAGAGAATAGCTTTCGAGGTGCTTATTAAGTTTATTTGGGCTGTAATACTCTTTCCTGCAAAATTTCCTGTCATCGTCATCGTCAGTGTTTAGTACTTCCACGGTTCGATAGAATGTATAATCAGCATAGCAATGGTTATGTGAAATCCAGATAAAAAGAAGGTGAAAAAAATGTGAAATATCAATCATGAACTGCCGACTTGGGGATAGACAGACTATATCGTATAGACACGAGCTGTCATATGTGACACCCTAATAATTTGTTCAATCGGTTAAGATGGCGAATTGTGAAGCTCCCTTTCAAAGATTAATGAAAACAAACGACATGACTTTCTTCCACGAGGGTACCCTTCAAATTTGCGGTAGCCTGGAAGTTAGTGAAATACTGAAAAACAGTCTGTTTTTTTTAAAACGCTATATGCCTCTTTCCGGGATTCTGCTCGACTACTATGATCCTGAAATTGGCGGTTTGCGTGCTTTGGGATTAGAATCCGTCATCAAAGTTAATCAACTGGACAAACCCATCATGCTTCCAAAATCTGAGCAGCAAATGATTTTGGACAGGGAACATACAGACAATTCCGAACTTGTCAATCATCCTGACAGCACACCGATATCGCAAAGAATAGGTGCTGCTCTGGGACTTAAAAAGCCATCATTTCTTGCACTTCGTCTTCGTGTGAAAAAATCTCGTCTAGGTGTTGTTGTCCTTTTTTCTGAGGACGCTAACCTGTTTACCGAAGAACACCAGCGTTTACTCAAGTTACTTCATGATCCGTTAGCTCTAGCCATGTCCAATATTCATCGTTTTGATGAATTGAAACGTCTCAAGGAAAATCTAAAGGATGATAACCGGTACCTTTTCAATGAACTGCACATGATCTCCGGAGACGAGATCATTGGCCGAAGTTCCGGATTAAGAGACGTTATCGATAGTGTTAACCAGGTGGCCGAACTCAACAGCAACGTATTGCTTTTAGGTGAAACCGGTGTTGGTAAGGAAGTGATAGCAAATGCTATCCACTATACCTCATCCAGAAGAGATGGCCCTCTGATTAAAGTAAACTGTGGTGCCATTCCGGATAATCTTATCGATAGTGAACTGTTCGGCCATGAAAAAGGCGCTTTTACCGGTGCTATTTCTCAAAAACGGGGCCGATTTGAACGCGCCCATGGCGGAACGATCTTTCTAGATGAAATCGGTGAACTACATTCCAATGCCCAAGTCCGCTTATTGCGTGTGATACAAGATCGACATATAGAAAGGATTGGGGGGAATAAACCCATTCCGGTAAATGTCCGCATCATGGCAGCAACTCATCGTAATCTGCAAAAAATGGTCGAAAACGGCGATTTCCGCGAAGATTTATGGTTTCGCTTAAACGTCTTCCCGATAACGATTCCGCCCTTACGGGACCGTGTTGATGATATTCCCGATCTTGTGACCTATTTTATTGATCGTAAAACTCAGGAGATGAAGCTAAATCATCGTCCTTTTGTTTCCCCCGCTGCTTTTAATCGCCTAAAACAGTACGATTGGCCGGGTAATGTCCGAGAATTGGAAAATGTTGTGGAACGCGAGATTATTCGCAACCGCAGACATCGATCCAATGAACATCTGACATTTATGGATTTTACCTCTTCAATAGCAGCGAATCCTCCTGTTTCCGGTTCCCATATATCAATATCACCTGAAGCTTGTCTGAACCTTGAAGACGTTATTCGCACTCATATAAAAGGGGTGCTGCAACTGACTCAAGGCAAGATTCAAGGAAAGGATGGTGCTGCCGTAAAATTAGGTCTTCATTCGAGTACTTTGCGACATCGGCTGAGAAAACTTGGAATTCCCTTCGGACAGTCCTCATCAAAATCAATTCCTGAATCTTAAAACACTCTTCTCAAAAAGCATTAGTTTTCGGTGAATAGTGCAGACCGGATGTATGAAAGTTTTAGTTTTTTAGCTCCTTTGCAGTTCCCGATTCCAATTGATGTTTCTTCCTGAACAGTTCCGGTTTAATGGTTATGGCGTCTTTGCCGCATTTCGTATAACACTCCAGACACAGTGTGCAATCATCCAAAAGCTTGGGTTCCGGTTTTTGCAGATCGATCTGTTCGGGACATACTTTGCTGCAAATTTTACAATTACTTCCCAATTGCGAAAGACAGGAGTCTGATTTAACAATCGGCCTTAGGGCAACTCCAAAAGTCCTTCCCAGTGCACCGGTCAGCTTAAAAATCAATCCTACTGGACATATGCTGCTGCACCAGGACCGGAATAAAAACAGCTCAACAAAGAGTATGCTCGGAAAGATAATCAACTCCCATCCAGGTTGATAAAGCGTCGACAGTTTCCAAAGCGAAAAACAGAAACCGAAAAACAGTCCGATGGGACAAATCAGACAGAAGACGGGGAATCCCAGGGAAAAAGATAAAATCAGTGTCAATACGAAAACACAGTATGTTGTGTATTGAGACAGACCTTTTCCCTTTTTAACAACTGGTGAATAATCGTCAATGTTTTGCAGTGTTCCGCTACTTTTTTTTCTCTCCCCACTGTGGCTTTTCTGATTGAGTGTGTCTCGTGTCAGTGTTACCGGGCATCCCCAGGCACAAAAAAGACGCCCCAAAAAAAGAGCGAAAATTAAAATTGGGATCGATAAAAACAGTGTTTTCGAAATAGCCAAGGTCTTGGCAGCCAGCATCACCTGCAACAATCCAACGGGGCAGTAAGAACACAGTGTTCCCCAATCAAGCTGATACTTCGTTCCGGTATAGGTCACCCCTAAAACCAGTATGGCAGCAACGGCTATGCGAATCCGTCCCAGTGTGAAGATTTTTTTTCTCATTAGTTTATCTCTGGTTTTTATGTGGGAATGACTTATGCGGAACGATGATTCAGCGGTTGAACAACAATGCCTTTGGATTTGATATTAGCATTGTAAGCTCGTAAAGATGAACTCGGGCAAATGAACTCACAGAGTCCGCAACCGTTACACTTGTTTTGATCAATGACGGGTCTTTTTTCATTGTCCAGCTGAATGGCATTCTCAGGACATTCAGCTGCACATTTTGTACAACCTCCCCAATCCCAGGCGATGCAAGCCTCTTTTATCACAACTGCATTTCCCAGCTTGATATCCTCTTTGTTCATCGGCTGAATAGCTCCAGTGGGACAAACCGACATACATTCCATGCAAAGATCACAATACCCGTGCTTGAAATTGAGAGTCGGTGTGCTGACACTGCGGATACTGTCATTAAGCGAAATGGGGACGATCACCCTCGATGGACAAACCTGAAGACAACGTTGGCACTTTATGCATCGAGACAAAAAAGTTGATTCATTTAGGGAGCCGGGTGGTCTTAAAAATGTTCTGTTTTTTTCGGTAATCTGCAAAGCCCCTCCAGTCAACAGACTGAACACCGAGAGGCTGGCGATGCGAATAAACCGTCTTCGATGTAATCCGGTGTTATGGCTCATGCTACCTCCGATTCTCCAACAGCCAGAACCATATCCGTTTCCAAAAACAGATCTCTTTCTATTTCAAGGATCAGATGATAACTGGCTGTAAGGAACCCTTTTGTTAACAATCCCAATCCCTTGTAAAAGTCAGTTGCTGCTCCGACAATAACACGATCGCAAAAACAGGGAACCCAATTTAATAAATGATGATTAAAAAATGTTTTTATTTTGCTTAGATAGGTGCTTATCATTTGATTATCACCAATTCGAAAGCCATTGGAAGCTTTTTCACAAAGATGATGCAGATAATCGAATTCACTGGAGATATGATCTTCCGGTTCTGGGTTCCCGAATTCAAGTTGCAGTTGTTCGTCGTTCAGGAGCATTGTCATCTCGTCTTTGGCTTCCTGCATCATCAGTCCTTTTGGATTTGTGAAGACTGATTCATGGGGAACTGCAGCAAATTCCGGTTTAGGGCCAGCCCCTAAAAAAACACGGGCAAAATCAACAGACAGAGTTGAAATGGTGTCTTCCTTTACGTTTTTAAAGAAGTTGTGTAAAATCAGACTTCCTTTTTCCATATTGGGTTCACCCATATCTTGCGCGAACTCAAGGGAACACAGGTGTTTCAATTGATCTTCATCGATTTCCTTGCGATATAGTCGGCCAAGATACTGAAACAGCTTTCCGTAGTTGGAAATAAGCTGTGCTGTTTCATTTCGTTTAAATGTCGTCATTCCTCTGATCTCGTTAAGGTATGTGCCATCTGAAAAAAGATCCATGATTGGATCTTTTTTATGTTGAGTAAGTCACAACACGTTGAAACACGTTACTCCTGATTTGCAACACAATCTGTTCACAGTGTGATTTCTAACTTTTCGTGACACCTATCCGGTGATGTATTGGTGAACACTGCTTCCCAGAAGATACATGAGAGCCCTTATTGTACCGGCTCCGACAATTGTACAAATCAGTCCGAAAAAGGGAAGTAGGGCAGAAATGTGCTTGTTATCGGAGAAGGTCACTTTGGCGGTTATTCCCATCGGAAGCATCAACCCTATACCGACTACCAGCAACCAGAATGCCGGAGCCAGATCTCCTGTCAGCAAACGCAATGATGACCGACTGGGGTCGGGAAAAGGGGCAAAACCAAGGTACAATAAATACATGATGATTGTTGCCATAAAAGCGATCTGACTATAAAAAGTAATCTTATTGATCATCTTTAGGAGAGGGAGATCATCTGATTTCAATGAAGCCCAGGTGTACATCAAAAACAGTCCAAGAGGTCCGGCAGACGCTAAGTACATCAAAGGAATAATTATTGTGTTCCATGCAGGACGGGCGCCTTGGAGATAGATCTTTCCCGTGGATAAGACCACAACAATCGCAGCTATAAACCCGATGATGGCTATGCCCTTTCGCCATTTGGGGGAGCTGTCTTTTTTTAATAATAAGACTGTGTATAGAGCAACCATGCTTCCTGCAAATCCCGAAGATAAGAATTCCTGTGATATGCCAGATTCCATATTACCCAGCATATGAAATATCCGTTCCGGATGTCCTAAATGAAAGAAACTGAACATCCCTCCCAGACCCAAAAAGAAAAGACTGGAAACAGCTCCGGGCAGGCGAATGGATTGGAGTTTTCCATTCACTTCAGTGATTGCAACAAATGCAAATCCGCCCATTCCCAGGGCGACAAAAAGGCTGAAAAACAGCAATTCCCATTGAATATCCATATTATTCCCTCCATTTGAATTTTTTCAGAACATAGCCCATGCCGGGTTTGTTACCAATGTCTGATAAGTAATGAAGATCTTTCCCGGCCTTTTTAACGAGTCTGGATGGTGCGGAATCGGGATCTTCCAGATCACCGAAAACGCGAGCTTTTCCTGGACAGTGGAATACACAGGCAGGGACATCATCATTGTCTACCAGGTGTGCGCACATCGTACATTTCTCGATTACACCCTTGTCCTCTGAATAGTCGCGAACGCCATAGGGGCATGCCATGATACAATAACGGCATCCTACACATTTTTCGTGATCCACCAGAACAATACCATCTTCCCTTTTATAGGAAGCCCCGGTTGGGCACGCTTCAACACATTTGGGATTATCACAATGCTGACACAATACCGGCAGAAAATACTGCTCCAGATCAGGGTAGGTACCGAAGGGTCCAACCGTTATAACCTTGTTCCAGAATGTCCCGAGTCCGACATTGTTCTCCTGCTTACAGACAACAGCACACGAATGACAACCGATGCAGTTGTCTACATCCATAATTATTATTTTTCGAGACATAGTTAATTCCCTCCTTTTGGTAAAAGAGCTTTTAATTCTTTTGCCGTAAAATAACTGTTCTTGGGTGGCCCATCCAAAGCCTTTGATATGGTGCACATCCCCCCAAAATTATTGGTGCCGATTGCCGGATCATGCATTCCGTCATTACTCAGCATGGTGTTGCAATTGGAATCAAAGGCTCCATGCAATCCGTCAGTTGCATCACGTTCCGGAAACCACCAGTCGTGTTCAGCATGAATGATCCGTGGGCTTGTCCCGTTGGTGACATTGGCCCTCTGTTTACACTTGCCGTATTTGGTGCGGATATTAACCCAGTCGCCGTTTTTGATGCCATGTTTCTCAGCAACTTCGGGGTTAATATCCACAGTGGGGTAGGTGTGGATTTCGCGCATCCAGGGAGATTGGCGGTATTCGCAGTGAAAATAGGCATGGGAGCGTCCCCCGGTGATCAGAATATATGGAAAATCCTTTGCCAGCTCAGGAGCACTATATGGTGATTCCGGAGGTTCTATGTAACGCGGAAGGGCACCCCAACCGAAATTTTTCAGATCCTCCGAGTAGAGATTGAATTTCCCGTTGGGTGTCTGGAATCCCGGTCTATGGTCAAACCGCATCAAACCTCTCTTGTATTTGTGAAAGGTCTGCTCTCTGACAATGAACTTCTTTTTACGAAACTGTTCAAAATTCAACCCGGTTGGTTGCAGAACAAAATTGAAGAAATGATACTTATCCTTCCAACCCATATTGATTCCCATCCGTTTGGCCAAATCAAAGCAGATATCGATGTCGTCACGACACTCACCCGGTGGCTTGGATAAAGGTTGCCTAATCTGGGCAGTATGACTGGCCGGCCAACCATGACCGGAATGCGCCCACTCAATACGGTCCACTTCCTGTCCATGGGCGGCCGGCAGAAAAATATCCGCCATTTCACCGGTAGGTGACATATAAAGATCTACCTGCACTACAAAGTCAAGTTTTTTGAATGCCTCCAAAACTTCATAGCTGTCTTCCACACCGATGATGGGTTCAGAGGTTTGCCCCCAATAAGCACGTGGCTGAAACGGTTTTCCCGTTATGATGGCATGTGTTGTTGCAGCCCCATAGCCGCCCATATTTCCCATGATTTTCTGGGTTCCCGGACACACGCTGTAATCGTCAATATTCTTTTCAACGTGTTTTCGCAATTCTCCATGAGGGGCGATCTTTTCAAAATCAAAGAAATGTGAATTTCGAAAGGTTGCCGGTTCTCTGCCGCAGTTTTGACCTCCCGGAACATCAAAGTTACCGGCAAGTGCCATCATGATTGTAAAAGCATGGGAAATCCCGCTGGTATTAACGCTGAATTCAACTTTTTGTCCTCGGCAAAAACTGGCACCGGGACTGTTATCAATATATAGACGTGCGGCTTCCTTAATGCGTTCGATGGGAACCCAGGTTACCTCAGCGGCTTTTTCATAAGTCCATTCCGAAATACTGTCGGCAAACATTTGAAACGAGGTTTGATAGCGTTTTCCTTGAACCAGGTATGAGCCTTCCAGCGCCGGTTTAATGTTTTGTCCTCCAATCCATCGCAAAGCTTTTCCATCCCAGAAGACAACTTTTTTGCTATTTTCATCCCAGGCGGCAAATCGATCCTCACTCCCGGCAGGCTTCAAATCGCTTTCACGTAATAAAAAACCATCGGTTTTGACGAGAAAAGGACCGTTGGTCCACTGTTCGACAAACTCCTTGTCATATTGTTTTTCCTGGATGATGGCATTGATAAAAGTGAGCACCATGGCCATATCACTACCGGGACGAATGGGAAGCCAGACATCTGCCTTGGAAGCTGTGCATGTATAACGGGGGTCGACGGCAATCACCTTCACACCTCGTTCCTGGGCTCGTTTGATGACAAGCCAATCATAATAACCACGGGAGCGCTCCTGCCGGGACCAGAGAATAATACATTTTGTGTTTTGTCCATCCCACCCCGTGTATTGGGTCTCATCTCCATATATTCTCTGAGAAGTTAAATATGATCCTACCCAGCAAAGGTTACCAACGCCAAAGGTGGATGTACTTCCCATCTCTTTGAACAGCCTGTTGATAGCCTGGTAGTTGTACATGTCCCGGCCTGTTCCATACTGGTGTATAATCGTATGTCCGCCGTACTTCTTCTGTATTTCCGTGAACTTCTCTGTTATGGTACTCATGGCTTCTTCCCAGGTAATACGCTGCCACTTGCCTTCACCACGCTCCCCCATTCTTTTCATCGGGTAGGTAATCCGCAGGGGATTATACATCATCTGCGGGATATTATAGGCACGACCGCAAAGGGTTCCTTCACTGAACACATCAGGATCACCTTGAATTTTGGTGACCCGGCCGTTTTTTACCTCTGCCAGAATACCGCAACGACCATAACATTGCCGACAAGCCGATTTAATCGTTTTAAAAGAATCACCGGCATCCCCCGGTGATTTTTTTACAAGCCCTGCAAAAGCTTCACAGGGCATCCCAATAGCCGTGGCAGCGCCTGCAAAAGCGGACATTTTTAAAAAGTCCCGCCGGTTCAACCAGTTTTCCACTTACGCCTCCTCGAAGTAGTTGTTAATTCGAATCGATAAAATACAGATATCCGGTTCTTGTGTAAGTAATGACCAAGATGCTAAATGATTATCAGCTTGGCTGTACCTTTCTCATAGCACTAATTCATTTCAGTCCATGGTTGCCAGAATATCTGAATTCGGATGAGGTCAATTTTGCGAGGATTGTGCCATGAAATATGGCAAAAAATATCAATAAGATATAAAACTAGAATGAGATAGGCTGTCATATACGACATCTCAACCCTGTCATATATGACACGTCATACCAAATACAGTATGAGCTTTGATTTGTCCTTTTAATTGTTGAGTCCACTCCGAAAAGTATTCAAATATTCAAAATGGTAACTAAACATTGAATATCTGATTTTTGCAATAAAATTTTCGAAGGTTGTCATCCCGGACTTGATCCGGGATCCAGGCGGTTTTACCTAAATGCACATTATCCTGGATTCCGGCTCGAAGGCCGGAATGACAAGAAAAAATGACTTTTCGGAGCGGACTCATTGTTTGAAAATCAAGCTTTCAAGAATTCTCAATACCCGGGATTTACCCCATAGATCCCGATATTTGCCGTTTATATCTACTAATCTCCATTTTTATTGGATTAAGGCTTGTAAACCGAACATCACTTCTGAGATAATAGCTGTTATTGATCATTCGAAAACATATTAACATTTTGAATTCACGGGGAAATTTTGAAAAACGGACGTTCGCTCGATTTTTAAAATTGATACCACATGGATTTTTTTTTCAGATAAATGGAAAATTCCGATCAGGTTAAGGAATCCTTATGGAAACTGAAGCCGAGTTTTTTGTTTGTCTTTGACAGAAGGTCAATGTTGCTTAGATTGGACATTGCCTGTTTATCATGGGAAACGTTCCGTCTGATGGGCGTTTCGTATAGGGAAAATAAGAGATTCCGGCCAAGGTGATAGAAAAACCCTCGAAATGTATTGAATATCTTATTTGTCCGCATATTAACGTAAAAGCCTTGCTTTTATAGTCATAAAATCATTTAGGGAGGATATTATGCTAAAAAGGATTGAAAAAGTCGCTGTTATCGGCTCCGGTATTATGGGCGGCGGAATCGCTGCATTATGTGCCAGTGCCGGTATTAAAACATTGCTATTGGATATAGTGCCTTTTGATCTGAAAGATGAAGAAAAAAATGACCCCAAAGCCAGAAACAGAATTGTGGAGATGGGGTTGCAGAACCTGATCAAGACAAAACCGGCGGCTTTTATGGACAAAAAGGTTGATCCGGCCAACATCGAGATCGGCAACCTGGAAGATGATTTTGATAAGCTGAAAGACTGTGATTTGATTGTTGAGGTTATTGTAGAAAATCTAAAAATCAAGCAGGCTCTTTTCTCCAGAATTGAAAAGATACTGACACCTGACATGATCATTGCTTCCAATACTTCCGGTCTTCCCCTGGCTCACATGGCGGAAGGAAGAAGTCAACAATTCAAGGAAAACTTTCTCATCACCCATTTCTTTAATCCCGTACGTTACATGAAACTGCTGGAGGTAGTGCCGGGGGTTGATACCAAGAAAGAGATTGTTGATCTGATGTCAGCCTGGGGCGAGAAAATCCTGGGGAAAGGAATAGTAATTGGTAAGGACACTCCTAATTTCATCGGAAACAGAATTGGCGTGCATAGTCTGGCTGTTATGGTGAATACAATCAAGGATTCCGGTGTGACATTGGAAGAGGTTGACGCCGTATTCGGACCACCCCTTGGACGACCCAGAACCGGTGTTTTCGGGCTGGCTGATTTAGTAGGTCTGGACACAATGCATCATCTACTGGTCAATTCCCACAGCTTGCTTCCGGACGATGAAGCAAGAGACGTATACAGTGTTCCGGATTGGTTTCAGAAGATGATCGACGCTAAAATATTCGGAAACAAAACCAAGCAGGGCTTTTACAAGAAAGAGCTGACTCCGGATTGGCAGAAGAAGAAGCTCAAGTATGACCTTGAAACAGGTGAATATGTAGACGCAATCAAGAAGCCTGAACTGGAAGTTCTGAAAGCGGTTAAAGCTGCAAAGTCCTTAAGTGAGCAGATCAATATTGTTATGAACGGTGAAGAGCAGGTTTGTAAGTACGCCTGGCAGATGAACGCCGCCTCATTGATCTATTCGGCCAACCGTGTTCCGGAAATTGCAGACTCAATTGTAGAGATCGATAACGCCATGAAATGGGGTTATAACTATGAAGTCGGCCCCTTTGAGATGTGGGATATGATGGGCGTTCAGAAAGCTGCCGATAGAATGGAAGCTGATGGAATGAAGGTCCCCGAGAATGTTAAGAAAATGTTGGCAGGTGGTAATGAGAGCTTTTACAAGATTGAAAACGGCAAGAAGGTCTACTTCGACCTGGTGGCCGGTGAATACAAGCCGATGGTTCTCAGCGACAATATCATCTTCCTGGCTGATCTAAAAGCTGACAATAAAGTTATCAAGGAAAATGCATCTGCTTCATTGATTGATCTGGGCGATGGTGTTTTCAATCTCGAATTCCATACCAAGATGAACGCGCTCAACTTTGAGATCGTGGAATTTCTGGCTGAGACTATCGACTATGTAAAAGCAAATGGTGCCGGACTTGTTATCGGAAACCAAGCTGGTGGAATGCCGGGTGCATGGTCCGCAGGTGCAGATCTGGCGCAAATGCTAACGGCTGCCAAAGAAGGCAAATTTGACGATATCAAATTAGGTGCACAGACCCTTCAGGAATCCAACCAGAGAATCAGGTACGCTCCGTTTCCGGTAGTAGCTGCTCCTTATGGTCTGGTACTGGGCGGTGGCTGTGAAATCTGTCTGGCTGTGGATAGAATTGTTGCCCACTGTGAATTATACATGGGTCTTGTGGAAATTGGTGCCGGTCTTTTACCCGGTGGCGGTGGAAACATGATGTATTGGAGAAAAGTACTGGAAACAATCCCGGTCGGTGTAAAAATTACTGATCTGGCTCCTTACTTCCTGTTGCTGATGACCAATATCGGACAGGGTAAAACTTCAACTTCTGCAGCAGAAGCCAGAAGTATGGGTCTGTTGGGACCAAAGGATCGAATTGTATACAATAAGGATTACTTAATCGGTGAAGCTAAGAAGGAAGTATTGAAAATGGTTGATGACGGGTATGTCGCACCAGCTCAGAAGAAGCTTCCTGTAATGGGTAGAGAAGGACAGGGAATGATATCTGCGAATCTCTTTAATATGGAAAAAGGCGGTTATCTTCCTCCTCATATGGGTTTTATTACCAGGAAGATCGGATATGTTGTTACAGGTGGTGAAGTTCTGGGAGGACTGGAAGTTCCCGAAGAGCATCTACTCCGGATAGAACGAGACACTTTTGTTGAGCTTTGGAAGACCGAAAACTCACAAAAGATGGCAGAACATATGTTGAAAAATGGAAAACCGCTCTTTATTTAACAGGACGATTAAGGAATACATATATTAGGAGAAAGCATAATGAGAGATGCATACATAGTAAGCGCCGTTAGAACCCCCGGTTGTAGAAGAAATAAAGGCGCCCTGGCTCAAACAAGACCGGAAGATCTCATCTGCCATATCGTTAAAGCCGCTGCCGATAAGATCAATCTTGACAAGAGTTCTGTTGATGATTTCATGCTTGGCTGTTCTTTTCCGGAAGCGGAGCAGGGAATCAATATTGGCCGAATCGCTATTCAGATGGCTGGTTTTCCTGATTCAGTATCAGGCGCAACCATCAACCGTTTCTGCTCATCCGGGTTGGAATCCATAGCCCAGTCTTCCATGAGAGTCATGGCAGGTTGGTCCGAAGTAACCATGGCCGGTGGTGTAGAAAGTATGAGTATCGTACCCATGGGTGGAGGTCTTCCTCGACCCAATCCTGAATTTGCAGCTGCATATCCGGAAGGATACATCTCCATGGGGATGACGGCGGAAAACGTTGCCACCAGATACGGTGTCAGTCGTGAAGACCAAGATGATTTCGCCTATCATTCTCATATGAAAGCTGCTGAAGCACAAAAGAACGGACTGTTTACCGAGGTTGTTCCCACTCCGGCTGTTCGTTACATTGTTAACGATAAAGAAGGAACGGTGATCAAGGAGGAGTTCATTCAGGAATTCGATGATGGTGTTCGACCCACCACAACAGTGGAAGGACTTGCCAAATTGAGACCTGTTTTTTCCGCCATGGGTTCCGTAACAGCCGGCAACTCCTCACAAACAACGGATGGAGCTGCTGCCTGTGTTATCATGAGTGGAGATGCCGTTAAAAAATATGGATTAAAACCACTGGCAAAACTGAAGCTATACACAACCGTAGGCTGCAAATCCGATGAAATGGGTGTGGGTCCTGCCGTTGCAGTGCCAAAACTTTTGGCCAAAGCCGGTTTAAAAGCCTCCGATATCGGTCTGTGGGAACTGAATGAAGCATTTGCTTCACAATGTCTCTACAGTGCAAGAGTTATCGGAGTAGGTGACAAGAAATACTGGGCGTCTGACAGCCCCGACAAAATCATCAACATCCATGGTGGTGCCATTGCTCTTGGTCATCCACTTGGATGTACCGGTTCCAAATTGGCCGCAACCCTGATCGCTAATATGCAACGACTCGGCGTTAAATACGGTGTCGAATCCATGTGTATTGGTGGTGGAATGGGTGCTGCTGCCCTGTTTGAACTGTGTGACTAGTCAAACCGACTAACCCTGATACCATGGTCAGGGTTTCCAATTTGACAACCGGAATTCTATCAGCTTTCCGGTTGTCTCTTGGCCTCTCTGAGCCTGACAAACAAGTCTCGCCTGTTGCCTGATCAACTTCTGACGTAAAAGATATAAATCCGGTTGATGCACAATCTCTGATCGAGCTTTTAAATTCGGCTCTAAGGTTAAGCTGCGTTAACTTGAAAATGTGTAGCCTTACCCTAACACGCCAAAATCAACGTCCTGTCGTCTTTCCCACTCTTATTTTCGATCTGAGTAGTATTTCATAAACTGGGATCTTTCATAAACTGCCGGGTTTTTTATATGGCTTTGACTCATCTTTCCAAAAATATCTTGTACCGATTTAAATCCGTGATCACTTAACCAGCCTGTTATCTGTTCCAACATTGTTTGTATATATTGCGGTCCGTTTTTATAGAGGCTTGTTGCTACCTGTACAGTTTTAGCACCCGCAAGCAGGTTTTTAATGGTAGTATAACCGTCATGGATGCCCGTTGTAGCTGAGAGATCACATTTGACTTTGTCGGAAAGGATGCTAATCCATCGCAGGGGTATGGCGTTTTCATAGGGCGAACTGAAGACATCAGCAGCTATGATTTCCATATTATTAATATCAATGTCCGGTCTGTAGTATCGATTAAAAAGAACGATTGCAGAAGTTTCCCGGATCGAAAGATCAAAAACAAATTTTGCCAGGCCTGTAAAGTAGAAACCGATTTTCACAGCGATAGGTATTGATACCTTCTGGCTTACTGTCTTAATGATATCAAAATAAATCTTTTCAATCTGCTCCCCAGTTTGTTCAATATCCCCGGGAAGAATAAACATATTCAGTTCAATTGCATCAGCACCTGATCCCTCGATCTGTTTGGCAAAGTCAGTCCACTCACTCGCAGAGATGCAATTAATACTGGCTATTATCGGAATTGATGTCTCTTTTTTACAAGTCTCCAACATTCTGAGATAATCACTCAGATTGTTTTGCCTGATATAACCTTTGATATAGTCTGTTTCTTCAGCATGAAGGGAAAAGTCACCCTTCATCGATTTGCTTTCCATCAGGATTTGTTCTTCAAACAAAGACTTCAGAACCACGGCAGCGATTCCGTTCTCTTCGAGCTTTTTGATACTGTTAATTGAGCCGGTCAACCCAGAGCTCGCTGCAATCAGCGGATTCTTTAATTCAAGTCCCATGTAGTTTACGGTTAAATCAGGCATCGCTAACTCCTAAAAGAAATTCCAATACATCTGCTGTGATCGAAAAAAGCGTCAGAAAGAGCAATTGAATCTGTTGAATTGACAGGAAAAAATTAATAGTACAATAATCAAACCAGATATTTCTTGCTCATTATGACAGATCAGTAACATATGATAAAGAACCAATTAACTGGCTCATTCCTCTGTTTTGCATTGAAAATTTTAACTTCGATCATTTCTTTTAAAAAACAGAATTAAAAATGCATCACCATCAAAATCACGACCATCAGTTGAATTTTACAAACAGGTATGGTCGAGAATGAGTGATACTATCGTATCGAGTTAGCAAAAAAAATTTAGGCTCAAAAATATACATCAGCTTTTTCTAATTCTGCCTGCGTTCGTCAGATTCAGTCGAAAATGCTTACGAAAGGTCGAGGTAGAAAGAAAAGGTTTTTACTTGAGATGCAACCTATTCGTTTGGTTATTGCCCTTGATTGGTTGTAAACAAGAATAGTCCGTTAGGTCTTCATTGTTTTATCCACCTTATCGAAAAAATAAAAATGAAAGTTTTGACGCCTCATTTGCTTTCGCATCTTGACGGATCTTTTGAAAAGGTTGAAAAAAAATGACAATCTAATTTTGCAATCATTTTTTTCCTACTCACCTCAATGAAATATATTCGAAAATTTAAACGGTCGGTTGGCACATACCTAAACACGGTCCTGTTTTTCAATTACTCTGCAAAGCAGCGTTTGGGGAAGTATGGGCTGATTTCACTGTTGATTGGACTGGTAGCCTTTGCTGGCTCATCCTTTCATCCTGTCTCTATGTTTTCTCGTCTCGTCGTTGGACTCAGCTATTTTTTTTGTTTTGGCAGTACTGTAGTTCTGGTTTCGGAAATCCGTATTTTACTACTCCTTCGTATGGGTTCGGAAACGTTTAACTTTACTATAAAGAAGGTTTGGATAACAGGATTGGCTGTTTTCCTGGTTGGTTTTTTATTTTTGGGCTGCATTCAGTTGATTTTGCAAAAACAACGGATAGCAGAGCTTTCATATTATTTTGATCCAATCCAGGGGTTTATGCCGTTTAGCTTATCGTTTCTACTCAAAATGACTCCCACTTGGGCGATAGATGTTTTTCTGATAACCCATGTGCTATTAAAAAAAACAAAACCGATCTTAAATACTACTACTTTTCCCCATGTAAAAACCATCGAGTTCACTGCTGGATCAAACACTTTTAGGTTCAATCCTGACAATATTTCCCATATATCCATCGATCAGCATTATGCCACTTTTTTTATTATCATCACTGAAGGTCTGAAGGAGGTACAGGTTAAAGCTTCAATGAAGAAGATCATGGATTTTCTGCCACCACAGCAATTTTGTCGAATCCACCGCTCCCATTCGGTGAATCTAAACCAGATTGAAAGAATCATCAGTGTTGAGGGAAATAACAGTGTCAAGCTTAAGGGATCAGAACTGGTTCTACCAATTAGTCGGAGACAGCTTATTATAGTTAAGTCCAATTTTCAGAAATGGATGGAAGCAAAACTCATTCAGCCCACAAATCCAAAATTAATGACTGAATAAAAGTCACTTATGAATAAAACCTGCCACTCATGTCCTGCAGAATGGAAGGCTTTTCCATTTGTGAACTAATCATATCACTTGTGAATCAGTTCTGTACTCAATTGCAACCATTTTGATCTATTCAATAGAATTAAATACATAAGGTAGGTTCCAATAATAACCCGGGATCGATTAAGAAAAACAAGACAAAGAAGCAGGAGGTAAAAATGAAGATCAATCATTTCTCGTCCTTTATATTTTTATGCCTTATACTGATTTCTTTTTTAAGTGTTTCAAGTTGCCAGCCTTTGTCTTCTGGCAATGGAAGTTCTGATCAGAACACACAACCTATTGATGACAACCCAGGTGACAACCCAGGTGACAATCCCGGAGACGAACAAGCAGATCCTCCGAAAGTAGACTCTGTGAATCCAGGCAATGATTCTGATAATGTAGAACCAGACCGCGTAGTAACCATTGTCTTTAATAAACCCATGGATACAACCACAATTACGACGAGTACCATCAATCTTTATCATCACTCAGGAACAAAAACTTCCGGAACTGTGTCCTTGAATGTGGATACGGTTGAATTTACTCCTGAATCATGGCTGGAAAATGATGCAAAATACACCATAGAGATTACTAAGGATGTTAAGAGTAGTGAAGGTATAAATCTGGAGAATGATTTTACTTCCGCTTTCACTGTCAGGTTTCTTGCTTTGGACTCCTCCGACTTCACTGTACGTGATTTTAAGAAGGAATTTAATCTGGAAACCAACATGAATACTACTAGTGGTATTACATTCGAGTCCGTAACATCACCTGCCCATGGAAGCGTAATGATAACTGGAACTACTGTTATCTACGATCCAATATCCGACTACACTGGTAATGACTCTTTCACCTTCAGGGCCGAAAACGGAGTCGACTATTCAGCAACGGCTACATTCAGCATTTCTGTTAATCATGCTCTTTTCTCTGACACAGATCAGACGGCTGATACAACCGCCACTTTTGGAGAGGATTCCGACTATAGCATAAACACTCAGTCTTTCGCTTACTATGATGCCAGTAATGACACCGTTATTGATAACGTCACCGGCCTGATCTGGCAGCGGGGTTATGGTTCATCAACATCTGATTTTGAAGAGGCATCCGGAGATTGCTCTGGTTTGACTCTGGGAGGTTTTAATGACTGGCGTTTGCCTACCATTTCTGAACTACTTGGAATCACCTTGTGGAATGGCAGTTCAGATTTTAATACTCTTTTTATTGCCAATACTGGATACGATTTCTGGTCTTCCACTTCTGCAAATAGTAATCATCTCTATCTAAACACATCCAATGAAATAACGAATTCCCCAACAACACCGTCACCCAGGTGCGTCCGTGGAAGCCAGGCAAATAAAGACCTGAAAGATAACGGCGACGATACAGTCAGTGACAAGCTAACCGGGCTAATTTGGCAAAAATGGGAAGGCGGCATGAAGTACTGGGAAAATGCACTTGGATATTGTGAGGGCTTGACTTTGGCTGGTAAAAATGATTGGCGTCTCCCAAACATCAAAGAACTGCAATCCATTACAGACTATTCATTTACAAATCCAATTATTAATACAACTCTCTTTCCGGATGCGACTTCCGATTTCTATTGGTCTTCAACATCAGCGTCACCTGTAACATTAGCGGAAGCTCTGCATTTTAATGATAGTCTTACTATGGTTAATAGTAAAGCTGCATATGAATTCTTCACTCGCTGTGTCCGGGGTGGAAATTAATCCTATTCAAGGATCAAAGGATATCCAAAAATTGGAGAGGTTTGGCTTTCTTGTTTCCTACACTGTTTGAATGCTGTAAAACAGCCCTGTAAATGACGGTGTAATTATTCCACCGGAATGACTGAACCAAGGAATTATCCAACTTACCAATGATAAGGATTGTCATGGAATTATTTAAGGATTTTTACTTTCTGCAAGTGGAGAAAACGGGGTTTGTGGATTCATCAAGCTTTTTGGCTATTCGCGATGATAATGGAATTATTTGTATTGATGTGGGTGGCGGAGGCGAAGAAAACATTGCCCGCACCGTTGGACTGCTGGAAAAAAACGATCTGAATATCGCTGATATCCACACTGTCATCATCTCTCACACCCATGCAGATCATATGGGGGCAATTGCCTGGTTTCTCTCAAAACAAGGCAATATAAAAGTGATCACCCACGAAGCGGATGCCCGGTATCTTCGGGATAATACAAAGCTCAATCATATCTTTGAATCCGATATTACCGAGAAATATTTTCCAGAAAACAAATTTGACGTTATCGCCTTTTATCAAGCTTTCTGCCCCATCAGCGAGGCAACAGAAGACCGGACTGTGGTTGAAGGTGATACGTTGAATTGTGGTGACTACTCTTTTGAAGTCATCCATACTCCCGGGCATCATCCCGGGCATATCAGCCTTTATGAACCAAATGTTAAAGCCCTTTTTGTCGGAGACATGGCCGGGTTGGAAGTCCCTTTCTACAATGTTCGAGCTGGTGGAATCGAAGGCATGATTTCAACCATGCATAAATATCAAAAACTGGATATCGATATCATCATTCCCTCCCATGGAGAACTGGTCAGAAATCCGATGGAAATAGTAGAAACGACACTCTCAAAACTGAAAAAACGGGAAGAGCGACTAATAGCTGCCCTTTCCAACATCCCTGTTACTTTTAAAGAACTCTTGCCCGTGCTGTTCAGGCACGAAGCCCTTTACGTTTTTCCCGGGGTCGGAATTCTGAGGGCTCATCTGGAAAAGTTGAAGAAAGAGGGGACTGTGGTTGAAGAGAATCAGGGATATCGATTGGCATAAGTACCCGGGTTACGTAATGCTGAATAGGTCGGTCGGAAAAGAGTCATTTTTACGGTTTGCGGTTTGTCTTATTCAAAATGTGCATTCAGTAACCCATTTACTATTTGTAATTATCAATTGATTATTAATTATTCCTCTTGCGTTTAATGGCGGTTTTTACGCTTGCACTAATGATTCTGCAGAGTTCGTCGCACTCGTTTTGTAGATGAGAGCATTCGTTTTTTGGTGTCATTTGACTCCGGATAATAATCTGTAGCCAGACTTTTGTCTCATTTAACTACTTTAAGGCAATCTTTAGCTTATGAATAAAATCGTTGGAACTCTCAGCGGATCGAGCCTCGGCATAATTAGGAGCCGGAGAAGTTCCACTACGCAATATTTGATTCGCCACATGTTTCTCGGCGGAAGATTTTGTCAATTTTGTTGTCAGTTGAATTAAGCCTACTGCAAAATCAATAAGTCTTTCCTGAATATCATCACCTTTTGCCATTTTAATAATCAATAATCATTTTTTAATAACCAATTGTTAACTTAACGTCAGAACTTCTTAAACGGTTACGGGGCAACATCGATGTAATGGTAAATTGAAGCGCTATTGATGCTTCCTCCGTAAACGTAAGACTTGCTTTTATCTGAGAGATACCAGAGTCCCGGTTGCAAACCGGAGCTGGATTTGAATTGGGCTGTATTGGCACCTGAAATACTCAGGGTTTTATAGTTAAGAGTTACTGCCGGCTGGGATGTCTGGGGGGATAATAGCGGAGGGGAGGAATAATAGCCAGATCCTCCGTTTAAAGAACAGGAAGCATTACCGATCTTTTCATCGCTAAATATGGTATTTTGGGGAATGGTCGAACTCGGCAGTGTAGATCCCGAGCCGTTGAACTCACATGTTATGTAATTCGGGGTGGCACCGTTACCGGTGCAGGAGGATACTATAAAACCATTGGCGGTTGCCCAGTTGTTCATTCCTGATGCTGTCTGACCGGTGTTGGCATTATAGAACTTAAGGCAAAAGGTAAAGGATGAGCTGGGAGGAACCGGGGGTGTGGCTGTTGGATCTCCCGGGTTTGTCGTGATATTCAGTTTAACATTGTCCCCATTAAAACACTCGCTTTCTTTTATCAACAAGGGTCTTGATTGATAACGCGCATAGGTCATGGTGATGGATTCGGTCGCAAAAACGGTTTCATAGATAAATTTGTCGTCATCATTGCTGAAATCAATTTTTGCAGCATCAAAAGTAACCGTTACGGTATCATTTCCAACGGCACTGGTTGTCATTATCTTTGGTCCGCCTTTCAGATTTACCAGGGAGATCGTTTCAGGTCTTAGCTCCGGATAATCACCATCATTTCCATCCAATGAGATGATGTTTTGCGACTCTATTGAAGCTGATGCGTGTTCTTCACAATCCAGGCATTCCTTTCCTTCGATAATGATTCTTTGCGGGGTTCCATAGTTGGTTGTGGAAAAATCCATAATTCTGGTTTCATTGGGATTAAAAAAGATCGAACTCTGCCCGATTGTGATTGCCCAACGCAGTCTTATCGGACCTTTCGGTTGAGATGTTAGATTCACATAAAACCAGGCTTGCCCACCCACTTCTGATGAGTACTGTTTTTTGGATGGCGTCACCTTGATGCCGACTTTGTCATTATCCATGTTGGTTATTATCAAGGTTTTTCTGGCTCCGCCATTTGTGCTGACTACTATATTGTATTTGATCTCACCGTCTACGTACCCTTCGTCAACGGGATTGATGAACACAACTTGAGTTTGGTTCCAGTTGGTGGAATTAAATATTAAAAATGAAGGCGAGACGGTTCCTTCGGTCGTGTCTTTACTGACAATCGAAACAGTAATATTGCTGGCCGGTTTTTTGTCCAAAGATACTTTGAAACTTCCTTTTTCATCAGCCCCCTCTTCGGTCATCAGGTTTTCATCACTGGTAATCAGCTTAGGTTCCGTTGGATCTGCTGTATCGGAAACAGCACTATCCACAGCTTCCGTAGCTGAGCTTTCCGCAGTCGCTTTTTCTTCATCTGTCGCACCGGCCTCATCCAGTCCATTAATGATACCGCCAACGGCGTTGGTGAGTGCTTCGTTCAGCTCTTCTGCAGTCAAAACCCGGCCCAGTTCACTTGCAGCTCCCTGAATGATACTGTCGGCCATATCGGCGCAATCTGCTGTTGATACACCGGCAGCAGTTAATCCATCCAAAATACTCTTGGCAACATCGTCAACGATACTGATCAGTTCTGACTCGGTTTTGCCGGCGTCTACCTTATTTTTGATAGCACTGTTAGTTGCCTGCTCACTGATTATTCCGATCAATTCGATCAAATCATCCCTATTAAGGTCAGCTTCACTAATACCTTTAACAGCACCGGTCACTATGGACTCAATTGTTTCCAATTCGATAGGTTCGGTTAATCCGAGGAGATCGATTGTCTCCACCATTGCTCCAACAATTTCAGGCGCGGCGTCAGCGATTGATTTGTCTCCCAGGGGAATAACATCCAGTGACTTTGTAAGGCTATTAGCAATGTCTTTTATTGAGGAGGCATAATTATCAGAATTTATTGAGATTCCATTGAAGTAATTAACAGAGGATTCCGCAATGACCACCAGCACTTTTACGGCCTCTTCTCCGCTCAATTTACCAATCAGGAATTCCTGGCAGGATTCCAGGATATTTCGATAAACATCTACCTTTTGTTCATCTGATAATTGAGGGATCATATCTGCAATTGATTTGGCTGCATCCTCGATTATCGCCGGGATAATCTTTTCCAGGTCATCTGAAGTGGACAGGTTTGCATTTGCAATCACAGCGTCAAGATTGGATTTAATGGTTGATTTTTGTGAGTCGGTGAGTGTCAGATTGGTGGCAGAATCGATAGATGCCAGGTTGAGGTGGATGGTGCTGATCAGAGAACTGGCTGTCACAGGATCAGGATCGCTGAGGATCAGGTCGTTTAAAGCCTCAGCGCATGCATTTTCAATGTCGGAATAGATGGCGTTGATCTCAATATTAGTGACTCCTATCTCCTGAAGACCTGAAATAAAACCATTTTTCACGGAACTGCATAGCCCCACGTAGTCCCCGGCTTCAACATCTGCCATGCCTATTCCCGTGATGGCGGCGCTTATGATATCGGATATATTTGAGATAATACTCTCCTTTAAGATACCCACAGCGTCGAGGGAATAAACAAGTCCGGCCACCGCTTTTTTCACAGCCGTATTCATCTCTTCGCCCGATAATCCATTTACATCATCTCCGATCCCTGCAATTGCGGATTGAATAGCAACCAGGGAAACGTTAAACATGGTATCATCATCCATAGCTTTTTCTTTAAAAGCCTGAAGAGTTCCAGCGATCACCTCTCTGGCAACTACTCCCATATCCGTTCCGTCAATGCCGGCTGTTTTGAAGGCTCCGGTCACAGCTGCAACAACATTTCCCACAGCGGTTTCCAATTCCTCTCCGGAGAGAGATTGGGCCAGTTCCAGAGTTAATTTGTTCACTATTGCTGCGATTACAATTTTCTTATTTGGGGTTTTTACTGAAGTATCTTCGTTTGGCGTATCGGAAAGTTGATCATCGGAGTAGTCTCCTAATCCCTGCATCATTCCTGTGGCAACGGCTGTTGCAATGGCAGCGGAATCGGCAGAAGCCAGAAGATTATTCTCAACCAGTTGACTGGTAGCACAGGATTTAAGATGAGCCAGAACTTCCTCCGGAACCCCATCAAGGGCTAAGTTGATCCTGCTTCCAACATTGTCAACCATGTTTTCGGCAATATCGGACGAGGATTCATCATTTTGTCCTGGCTCTTTCTCCTCCTTGCAACTGATTGAGAGCAGTGAAAAAATCAGTGTCAGTAGTATAAGAATAACGGTTACTCGTCCAAACTTGGTTTTCTGATGGTAGACTCTATTCATGACAACCGATCGTTATTAATGGTAGGAGAAAGTAAATGCAGCTCCGATTTTGATGCTCCATCCTCCAATATCCTTGTCCTCGGCACCAAAATCATTGATCGTTGAATAATCCAACTCAACTCGAAAAACCTGGAATTTGAGATTGAGTCTGAGATGATACCCGCTGAGCCCCTGCGTATCTCCCTTTTTTGTCTCCATATACCAAAAATTGAGGCCACCGCCACCGTAGCATTCCAAACCGTATAAGCTGATAATTTTTGTAACGGCATAAATACCTAAGGGAAATGAGTTTAGGATCGTATTGTGATCTGAGTTATCTAAAACTCCTGTGAAACCAAGATCAACACCGACATCAAAACCGGAGTTTATTTTTCGGTTGTAGTTGATATTAATAATGGCATTGTCATAGTGCAGATACTCCTCCGTCGCTTCCGATTGAACAGGGAAATAAGCTTCGTACCCCTTGGGTTTGAAGTATCCAATTCTAATACCGATTTCATTTTTTCCGTAATCGGCGATCAGCTTTTGTGACGTCAATGTCAGACACACTAATACGAGAATTACACAACGATGGACCATGGCAGATGGATTAATAAAGGGTTTATATTTTTGCCCATTATCATTGCTATCCGATCATTTAAAGTCAACCTGCGGAAAAGGTGTTATGAGCTGAAGCCCTTTAATCAGGACTTTTTATCGGCTAAAAAACATTCGAATGAGAGGGGGGGGGGTTTCAGTATTGAATTTCAGTCAGTGATCAAATAAGGATCGATCAGGAAATGAAATTTCAGTTAGGATGCGGATTAAGCATTGTTGGTTGGCATTATATCAGATTCACTGTCTGGCCAATGGTGATTGATATATGGTGATGTTTTTAGTGGTCTTATCTCAAACAAAGAAATAACGGCAGGGCACCTTACATGGGAACTGAGGAATATGGATAATCAGAAAAGTGTTCATTATCATGGTGGAAGCTCTGTTGATCCAAGTGATGGTTATGCAGGTTTGTGCCAACCAGTTTCCCCACTGCTTGCAATGGGGAAACTGGTTGTCTGCTGGCAGGCAATAAATCCCTCCTACCCCCTGATCACGCGGCCAGCCCTGGCAGATTCAATGTATTTGCCATTTTCAACAACCTGTTGGCCATTGAGAAAAACATGTCTGATTCCATCAGGTTTCTCGGCCGGATGATTGTCATCTCCAGGATTATCGGCAATGGTTTTGGGATCAAAACAGACGATGTCCGCAGCCTTGCCTGTTTCCAATCTTCCAATGCTGTTTAGACCAAAGCGGGCAGCAGAAGCACCTGTCATTCGATGGACGGCATTTTCCAGCGTGAACAGTTTTTTGTCTCTTACACAGTGTCCAAGAATTCTGGGAAAGTTTCCCTTTATGGCCGGATTGGGGAATCCCGAAACCTTGACAAAGGCATCGGTTTCGAAGAGACAGTAATCCAATGCTAACACACGATCAAGGACCTTCTCGTAACCGGGTTCGCCGCTGTAGGTATGATACAACATCAGGGTTGCTCCTTTACTCTTCTCGGCAATGTCCATCATAGTGTCGAAGGAAGATCTATTTAAAGCCTTGGCAATTTCAGATATCCGTTTCCCGTTAAATCTCTCATATTCGGGAACATAAGCATCCATCACCTGAAAATCCCCGTAGTTGAATCCCACCAGCTTAAAACCGACGGACAGTTCCAGTTTTAAACGGGCTCTTAAGAAGGGGCTCGAATAGGCTTCGGGGATTTTTGCCAGAAACCAGTAGGGAACCGGGGCTAATATTGTTGTATTGCCGCACAAGTAGGGAAAAGCATCGATTTGCACATCAACACCCCTGCTTCTTGCATCTTCAACCAGTTGTATACACTTTTCTGCCGTTGACCAGCTTTTCCTGCCCACAAATATAAAATGTGACAATTGCAGCCGAACTCCGGTTTTTTCCGCAATTGACAAGGCTTCTATCAAAGCCCTCACATTATGAGCCGTTAGGGATGTTAACGGATAACAGGGAGAGAGTTTGGATAAGGCCTTGATGTGCATGGTTACCGGCTTATCAGCTGCTGCAGCGACCGAGCAGAAAGCTTCCAGTTCTTCTTGTGAGGAGTACATTCCCGGATCATAGCCAAGTCCAAAACTCAATCCACAAGCCCCATCATCCAGGGCGCGTCGTGTGTTATCCAAGCATTGTTTCAATTCTCGCGCTGTCATATCACCGCGGTCATCCTGATTTGTATTATATCTCAGAGTTGCATGTCCTACCAGTTCAGCCATATTCACAATCGGTTTACTATTGTTAACATGGGTCAGATACTCGTCCATGGTCTCCCACAGGTAATCAAAACATCCGTCCATGGCGATGGCTGCCAGGATCTCAGTTTTTGTGATCGCTTTTTTGTTCATGGGGGCGGGAGAGATGCCACAATTACCAGCAATGACAGTTGTAACTCCCTGCTCCACCATACATTTCATGATCTTGGGGTGATCATCCAAGGGAAGTAGCCAGTCCGCATGGGAATGCATGTCGATGAATCCGGGGGAGATCACCAGCCCCTTGGCATCAATAACCTGTTCAGCTTCAGGCAGCTCCTGTCCTTCCTTGAAAATCCCTGTAATTCTTGAATCTTCAATGAGTATACTCCCCTTGAAAGAGGGTTTGCCGGTTCCATCTACTATTAATCCGTTGCTGAACAGGGTGGTTGACATCTGGTCTCCTGGTATGGCTTTGTTTAAACGGGTCTGAATCATAAGCTTATCGTATATGCCTATCTTCAAAGAGATCAGGTTGTCAATGTTGCATTACCTGTAAAACACCATTTGCATTGTCATAAGAAGCTCTACAAGTTATTGAAGAACAGTTGTGATACGTAAATTTCACCAATTTGAATAATGACAAAAACGCCAACAAGTAATAATAAGTGAAGCAGGTCAAGAGTTTTCTTCGCGTGTTAGGGGTGAAGTGTACATCTGAGCATGTCTACCGATACTGTATTGTCGAGGCTTATGGGTGCGATGAACAGATAGGATAGGTTTGATTATGCTTTCGGAAGGATAAGTTTCAACCGCTTGAATCTTCGGCAAGGGAGGAAATATGGGGGAAGGGAATCACAATCATCGGCAAAGTTCGGATATGAGTTACAAAAATAAGAGTGGAATGAAATCCAGTTTACTTGTCCCTACCCGTTGGTTATTCAAACTGCTGACGGACTGCAGAAATCATGGAATAGAAGAGAAGGTTCTATTCAGGCAAGCCGGTTTGGAAGATTGCCAGATCATGCCCAATCAGAGTTATGTCCCGGTTGATCAGGTAGACAATATCATGCTGGCTTTTCCTGAAGTCAAAGATGAACCACACTGTTATATCAGGATGGCTGCAGATTTGAAACTTTCTAGAATTGAACCTCTTGATTGTCTGATCCCCACAGCAATGGATCTTTCTCATGCAATCGACCTTTTTGACCGGTATCGATTCTTGGTTCATCCCTATGCAAAATTCAAAATCATGAGAGAGGAAAGATCGGTTACAATTCAATATATCCCAACCAATGAGATGTCAAAATCCCGCCAATACCTGGAACTCTTTATGGGATCAATGTTGACCTACGGGCGGCTGTTAACAGGTCGAGACATTAGGCCTCTACAAACATGCTTTCAGTACGCCAAACCAGGCTATGCAGAGTTTTACGAAGATCTCTTTCGATCGCCGTTGGTATTTGATGCAGATTATTCGGAGATGAGATTCGATAGGGATGAATTTTCGCATTTGCTCGTTTGTGCCAACCCGAGATGGAACCAGTGGGCGGAAAGCCAGGTGAAAAATCTGGTTTTTCCGCCAGAATCCGTTACCGAAAAAGTCTCACAGATTATCCTCAATGACTCCCAAGTCGGGATGTTGTCCATGGACGCAGTTGCCGGCCGACTGCAAACCAGTCGGAGAACCCTTCACCGTCAGCTCACGGAAAACGGCACTTCATTTAATCAGATCAGGGATAAGGTCCTGTATCAGAAGGCAATATCCCTGATGAAAGACCTGCAAATCACGATTCAACATGTGGCTGACCAAACCGGTTTTTCTGAACTCTCTGCCTTTCATCGCGCATTCAAACGCTGGTCCGGGTTGACTCCCAGCCAATACCGGAAGAATCTGAAAAGCGGTTTATTCGGGAATAACGGGAAGCTCGATTCGCGATAACATGGTTGAATCACGATGGATGTTGATTTGTGTGTCAATGCATTTTTGTACATCGTTATTTTCACAAAGTTTCGGATTAAGCCGAAAATTCCCCTCGTCCGCTCCTGCGATAGCAACGCGGATACTATGTCCCTTTTTAAAGTTCCAGGCTATCGGTAACAGATCGAAACTTAGTTTGACAATCTTATTGTCATTAAAGACCCGGTCGGCGTACTGATCGCTTTTATAGCCATGCCAGGGAAGGTCCGGTTTGACATCCACTACATTTAGTACCTGATCATCATCGTTTCGAAGTTGATGCCAACCGGCCCGCAATTGCCCCTCGGTGACATAAACAGACCGATTGTTTTCGTCCACATCGGTTAGATAGATGAAAACATCACCATCATCCTGGTTTGAAGAGATCCATAATTCAATCACCGGGTGACCGGCAATTTCCATTTCATCGGATAACGGTTCAGTTTGATATAACATGCTTTTTTTGTCAGGTTCCGTCCGCCACATGACATCATCCGTCTTCTTCAACATCAACCAGCGATTGGTTTGCTCCGATCCATAATTGGACTGATGAGAGAAATCAACCTGATACGAATCCATTCCCGTCTCATTCGGGCTGTTGATTAACAACTTTCCTCCTTCAGCCATGAATAAAGGCGTCATTACCTGTTCTCGTGGAGGCCACATGTCAAACGAACGCCAACCTTTATGCATGACATAGATCTGCACGGCTGGTTCCCGGTCAATGTTATTGTTAATTCCTTTAAGATAATGGTCGAAAAATCGAAGTGCCTCGAAACTGCTCTGCTCGACCAGATCGTCGGTATAACCCAGGTAGTCGGCATACGCTTTCGTTACGCTCATTGGGAGGTGAAATCTTGGCCCAATCCTCAGTTTCGAAGGATTAGACACTCTCATGGTGCTGTAAAGCTTGGTGGTTCCCTTGGTAAAACCATCCATCCATCCACCGATATGGTAAACCGCAATCCCGGATTCTGCTATTGTAGGTATAAAATACCCAGGACTGCCGTCATACGCCAGCAATAGGCCATCATTGGTATCGATAACTTTATCTATGGTTGAATAGCGTTCTTTCATTTCAAGGACAGTCATGTTGGTTTTATGTTCCATGGTTGCCTGATAATAATATTGTTCGTTTCGTTCAATACCATCTTTATAAACAGGCAGCGGGTCGTCGGTTAATATTGTCGGATCTCCCTGAATCATAAGGGGAATTTCATCTGCTATTTCACCATCGCCGTCTTCGTCAATTACCGGTGTGGTCGGTAGTGTTTTCCATATTTTATCATCCAGGCTGAATCGATTATGGTGGTGGTTATTCAACAAATAACTGTACCAGTTCAACCATCGAGCGGCTTCAATACCACCCGGATTGTTGGCGGTATACGCTTCGAACATGATCATTGCCGGCATGATGCATTTCAGGGCTTCGGGTTTATAACGGGCGGTAGCCAGCTGACTCCATCCCACAAATGATTGTCCCTGCATACCGACTTTGCCATTGGACCACTCCTGAGATGCAATCCAGTCAATCAGATCCTTACCGTCCTTTCCAAGTCTCGGCATCAAAGGAATCTGAGTGCCATAGGAAGCGCCGGTGCCCCTCATGTCAGCCGCCGCAAAAGCATATCCATGGGCCAGTAATCGTCTGACATGCTTATTCATGGCTTTATCATACACCGGACCCGGGTTTCCGCTGCTGAATTTTGATGCCAGTTGTGAGTACCAGGGCATGTCCGGGTAGGTAAAAGACCTGCCATACGGTGAATACTCCAACACCACCGGGAAAGACTTTTGAGCTGGTCCCTTATCAGGTAGAAAAATATCCACAGCCAGGCGGGTTCCATCGGAAACGGTCATGAATTGAGATAGTTTCTTGTATCCCTGGTATTCTGCCCTGGAATATCCGGTGTACTTGCCGAAGCTGCTGATTTTCTCCTCGCCGTCTTTGGATAATGGAATATTCAATTGGTTCTTGGTGGAACAGGATGTTCCCATGACCAATGGAAACAACACTATCAACAAAAGACATACGGTTTTAAGATTTGTTTTCATAATATTCCCTTTTTATCTCCACATAAATAAAGTCTGTTGCATTCTTTATGTAAAACGTCGAACAGTTTGCACCCTACCGGCTTTACGATCCATTGTCTTTGACTCTCAAGGCCAATATTTTGACCGAGTGTGCCGTTTTTCTGTACTTGAAGATGTTTATGATCCGATTAATGGGGGAATAAACAAAAGGGGTACCCATTGATTAAAACAGGAAGATCACCAAAATTGCACTGGAAATGAAAGTTGGATACTTGAGTTGCTGGAATTCAATCGTGAGAATGATGTAAAAAACGAAAATCGCCGTAAAAATTGATAAACATGCTAAAAAATATAAAAAGAGCAATAATACAGTATGTTAAGTAATGAGATATTCACTATATGTGTGTTTCTCTGAATGACAGCAAATCCAGCTTTATGAATAAAAATACCTATAAAGTTCTATAAATAAAGACACTCATATGTCGATATATTGAAACTGAAGTTTACGAAGTGGGTGTAAATATGATGATTATGATCAAATAAAAACGAAAAACGACTAAGGATGGATAGTTCAAACAATATTAAAAACGATAAAAATAAAAGCTATTGTGTCTTTGATGGAGAAAAGGATGGACAATCCAAAAAATCCTATATCTATAATATCTGCGATCATGCCCAATGTTATGAAGAAGTAGAATCCCAGGCTGTTTCTTACACAACCGGCGTGACAGCCATGATTGGGGCCATGTTGATGTTGAAGGGAATCTGGAAGGGTGAAGGGGTATTCAATATGGAACAGTTTGATCCGGATCCTTTTATGAAAAATCTCAATAAATATGGACTGCCATGGACCACCAGCGATTTTCACGGATCGATTTAAAGGAAATACCAACCCCCTGTTATCTTGTTGATGAAGAGCTGCTGGAAAACAACCTGAAACTGCTCGAGAGGGTGCAGCAGGATAGCGGACGCCGGATATTGCTCGCTCTCAAGGCGTTTTCAATGTTTTCTACCTTCCCGCTAATCAGACGGTATCTGAGGGGAGTCTCGGCCAGTTCACCGCATGAAGCCAGGCTTGGCAAAGAGGAATTCAAGGGAGAGGTGCATACTTATGCTCCTGCCTACAGTGAAGCGGATATGGATGAACTGGTTCAAATCTCCGATGTCCTGATCTTCAACTCGTTTGGGCAGTGGGGGCGGTATCGCAGTCGCATTCCGAACAGTATCCGCTGTGGGTTGCGGATAAATCCCGGGTATTCGGAAATCAAGGTGGATCTTTACAATCCTTGCGCTAAAAAATCAAGACTGGGGATCGTCCGCAGCCAGTTTGAAGGAATTCCTGAAGGCATCTCCGGTCTTCATTTTCATGCCATGTGTGAACAGGATGCTGATACCCTGGAGCGGATTATGGAGATTGTGGAGCGTGATTTCAGCAGTTTTCTGCACCAGATTGATTGGATCAACCTGGGAGATGGTCACCACATCACCAGACCGGGATACAATGTGGATCTTCTTATCCGCATTATCAGAAACATTCGAGAAAAATACGGCCTTGAGGTTTTCCTGGAGCCGGGTGAGGCTGTTGCCCTCAATTGCGGGATTCTGGTAGCATCGGTGATTGATATTGTCGAAAACGATATCCGTATTGCCATTCTGGATACTTCTGCAGAGGCTCACATGCCTGATGTTCTGGCCATGCCCTACCGACCCGAAATCATAGGGGCGGCTCAACCAGACAAGAGTCAACATACCTACCGACTGGCAGGCCCTACCTGTCTTGCCGGAGACGTCATCGGAGATTATTCATTTGATGAACCCCTGCTCCCCGGCTCAAAGCTGGTCTTTCTGGATATGGCTCATTATTCCATGGTGAAGAACAATACCTTCAATGGTGTCTGTCTTCCTTCCATTCTGATTCAGGACAAGCTCAACCGGACCAGGATTGTAAGACAGTTCAAGTATGAAGATTACAAGTCCCGTCTTTCCTAATACCAAGTCTTCAACGCTCCACCGGCCAATACCCGGGAAAATGAGGGTATTGGTTCCAGATATTTCATCAAACAACGTTGGTGTCCTGTCAGCTTGTATCTTAACTATCTGGAGATATATTACAATCCAATTTATTCCTGTTGATAGCAGGGTGGAACAGGGTTATTGTTCGATAATGAAAGCTGAATGCATCAATTGCTTGCAATGGATGTATTCAAGACTAAGTTGATGAAATAGCAGACTGTTTTTTATCTGGATTTTTTGTAAAAAATAGTCGCATCATATCAATAGTAGCCAAATGCCCGGGAGGGTTTGGTTTAATCCTTTCAAGAGAGGGGTTTATCCTCTTCTTTTATCAAAATTCGAGAAAATCTATTTTATGGAAAAAAAATGTCAAGAGGTTCCGTTACCTTTTTTGGAGTCTCCGATCTCTCCTTGCGTTGCGTGGTATGAAAAAGATCAGTGTTATCTGAACCTGGCAGGTATCTATAATTATCTTGAACTTCCCTATTATGTTTCACAAGATTATGAGAATTCGGGTCATTCTATTCATCCAACTTGCAAGGAAATGCTAGATGCTTATGTTCCTCCCCTGTTTCTGGAGAAAGCGAAGCTGGCAGGGTTGGATGTGCCGGATTTTTACATCAGCAATGGATTTTTTGAACCACCTGTGATCATTGATCCAATTAATCCTTTTATCACAAAAGGTCGAATCGTCTGGAAAAGTGGCAGGGAAGATTCCATTGCCAAATCAATGACCCGCAACCATACCTATGCCATCTGTTGTCAGGAGATCCCCCTGAATAGCAAAGTTGCTTATTTCCGGTCAGTTCTGGGTTGGTGTGTTTCAGGAAGGTTCCGGGATATATCACTGTTGCTATGGCAGCAGTTCCAAATTCCTTTGGCCAAGGTTCGGTTGATTATTACACCTGACGGACGATTACTGCTTAGCGATATCTCACCGTTGCTTCTTGAATCGTTGGGTGTTAAAGAGAGAACATATCTTGAGGAGAATATTCAATGGGTAAAATAGGGATTTATGTTGAACGGTATACTATTTCACATGCGGATCAAATGAACAGTTTGATGAGATTTGCACAAGTTGCCCAGCGTATGGGGCATCGCACGGATTTTCTCTTTCGTCCGGATATGTTTAAAATTCCCGAATACAATGCCATTTATATCAGGGCAACCACAGATCCGCTCAACTCAGCCTACGTGGCAGCAAGAACGGCTGAGATGCACGGAATCCGAGTAATTGATGATTCCAGCTCAATTCGCATCTGCTGTGATAAAATCAATATGTATCGCCATCTGATCAACGCCGGTGTTCCGATGCCCCAAACCGTATTCTTACACGAACATGAATTGACCAGGGAAATTGGTCAACGATTGTTTGACAGTCTGGGGAGTCCGTTGGTCTTAAAAGCTCCAAATAGCGCTTTTTCCTTATATGTTGATCGTGCAGAAACCATTGAAGAGTTCTTAAAAATCGCAAAAAAGTATTTTCGTCGGGCTGATCGGATTGTTGTGCAGCGCTTTGTCAAATCCGGATTTGATTGGCGGGTTGGAATACTGGATGGAGAACCCCTATATGTCTGTCAATATATGATTCCGAAGAAAAGATGGAAAATCGCAACCTATACTGCGGACGGACAAACTGAATATGGACCGGTGAGAGCTTTATCAGTTTCCCAGGCTAATCCCCTTTTGCTTGAGAGGGCCAAACAGGCTACTACGTCGATAGGAAAGGGATTGTACGGAGTCGATTTAAAACAGACAGAGGAAGATTTTCTGGTGATTGAGGTGAATGATAATCCAACTATTATCCAGGGAGAAGAGGATAAAAAAGCAATTAATCTAAATGAGCGTTTAATAAATTTTTTGATTTATGGAACATGATAAATAGCAGGCTAAATTTCAGGGTTCGCCAATCCAATCCCAAAGATCTGGCGAATCTGGTCAGACTGGAACAAATTGTATTTTCGTCTGATCGTTTCACAAAAGATCATGTTGAATATATGCTAACACGGGCACGGGCCTCGATTTTTGTGGTAGAAACCGAAGGACGTGTAATTGGAGTGGCATATATTTTATGGCGCAAGAACTCGCATAGCGGAAGACTTTATAATTTTGCAGTTGATCCGGAATATCAGAAAAAAGGTGTTGGAGAAAGTCTGTTAATCGAATGCGAAACGGAAGCTGTACGCAGGAGTTGCAGCCAGTTAACGCTAGAGGTGCGGGTTGATAATCAGACCGGTATTTTGTTTTACCAAAAGCATGGTTATGAATCGTATACTACAACGCCCAATTTTTATGATGATGGTGCCCCGGCCATAAGGATGGTGAAAATCTTGAAGGTCAAGGTTCCCGACCGGATCCGAAACAAGGTTCCCTATTATGCGCAAACCTTGGGATTTACCTGCGGACCAGCCTGCCTGATCATGGCGATGAAGTTTTTCAAGCCGGAGGACAAATATAATCGGACACTGGAAATGAATCTTTGGAAGGAGGCTACAACGATCTTCATGACATCCGGATTTGGTGGTACCGGATCTTATGGAATGGCCCTGGCAGCAGCAAAGCGCGGGTTTCAAGCCCGCATTATCTCATCCTCAGAGAAGACTCCCTTTGTCCGTTCAGTCCGAATTCCTGAAAAAAAAGCTATAATCCGACTGATTCATGATGATATGAAGCACAGAGCCATACACCTGGGAGTTGGGTCAATGTCGTACGATTTTACCTTTGAGGATATCAAAAGCATGTTGCTGCAAGGGTGGATTCCTATTTCTTTAATCAGCACATATCGTCTCTTTGGTACCCGAGAACCGCATTGGGTGGTCATAACAGGTTTTGATTCCGATTTTGTATACCTTCATGATCCTTCAGAACCAGTTGAAGGGGAGGTCTCCCTTAAAACCAGGAATGTGAAGATTGATCATGCTGAATTTCATCGCATGAGTCGTTATGGCAAAGATGTTTATCGATGTGCTTTGTTTATAGGCCCGCCGGTTGAGCATTTCTCTGCCTAATCGCTTGAGATACTCCCCAGTAATTGCCAAAAGACCGACAAAAGTTATGATCAACGGGAAGTTTGAGTAACAGGGAGGGACATGTGGATCTCTTATTACGTGTTCCCTCAAGTGGAAATGACCTTTTTGAACAGCTTATCAATACTTCTCCGCCCGCGTGTTAAAAAAAGAAGAAGATTCTCACCACCAATTCATCTTAACTACCTGTATATCGTTCATCAATAGGTCCGGCATGAAGTAAACTGAGAACATGGACATAAATTGGTGTTTGAGCCCAAGGTATATTTGGTGTACAATGTGATTATAATACCCTAAACTGTGAGTAAGGTAGATAAGATCTTTGATCATGTTCCTTGCATTTAATTCATAGTAAAAACCAACAAATGACAAAACTCACTGCCGGATTTAATCCTTTCTGTTTGTTCCTGTTGTTTATCCTGATGTTCCCTGACGTCGGGAACACTCAACCCAAAAAGCTCTTTAGAATAGGAACCGGCGGGAAGACTGGAGTTTATTATCCCATTGGAAAACTGATTGCCCAAGGGCTCACAGAAGCATCAAAAGACAAAGACACTGCTGCAACCGGGAAAAGAGGATTAACGGATTATATTGGTGTTGCCCAGAACTCGGCAGGTTCGGTAGCAAATCTGGAAGCCATAGTATCAGGTGAGGTTGAAGCGGGATTAGTCCAGGCGGACGTTGCATCCCGGGCATATAAGTCTTTGGGAGTATTCAGCGGGAATAAAGAATTTGAAAGCATTCGGGCGGTGGCCAGTCTATACCCTGAAAAGTTCCAGATCATTACCCGTAGCGATGCCAAGATTAATAGTGTCTTTGATCTTAAAGGGAAACGAATCTCTTTGGATGAAATTGGTTCCGGCACATTGTCTGTAATGCAAATTATCCTTGAGGCTCACGGTTTATCTGAAAGGGATTTGCATCCGGTCTATCTCAAACCTGAGTTTACACGTGACAAAATGATAAGCGGAGAGTTGCAAGGGTTTGTAATGATGGCGGGAACTCCCATGGAATCGGCTTTATGCTTATCTGGAATTGGTATTTCACTGGTGCCTATTCAAAAGGACATTGCATTTAATATCAATCGACGTTATCCCTATCTTGTTCCTGGCAAGGTGTCCGCTAACGTTTATCCCGGTATCCCTGAAACGCCTACCATTCAGGTTTATGCCTTGCTGGTGGTAAGCTCTGAAATGGATGACGATTTAATTTACCAGGTAACATCTTCATTATGGAGTAACCATACACAGACTCTTCTCCATCAGGGGCACCCCCAAGGAAAGTCGATTGTTCCCGAATCAGCCTTAGTCGGGCTTTCCATTCCCCTTCATGAAGGGGCAAAGAGGTTTTACCGGGAACTGAAATTTTTGAAGAGGGAGATTGAATAGCAATGAAGAAAACCTGGCCTTTATCCCAGATTCTGCTGTTAAGCTCCATCGTGATAGCCATTGCTGCGGTGGTTGTTTCCATTATTATAACCAATACTACTCTGCGATCCGTAGAAAAGAATCTCCCCAGCACTTTATTCAAAGAACTGATCTCGCTTGATCTTGTTCTTGAGCAGATTTCCGAAGTTGTGGCAGCAGCGGAAGTGGCAGCGATAAGAACCTCGCCACAAAATATTGATCGGCTAAAAGAGGAGGTTGAAGCCGCTGAAAGAAGAATCAAAAATCTGCGCCAAACCTATGTATTCGACAACCTGATCCAGGCATCCGCGTTTCATGCTATGGTAATGCCTGCTATATCCGATCTTCAGACCTGGTTATCGGAAGGAGTTTCAGGATATGACCCCACATCGCTAACTACCATTCAGATCGTTCGTTCCAGGATCTCCGATACTTTCCACAAAGCAAAAAAAATGAATAGGCAATCGCGTTTGCATATTCAGAATCAATTGGATCAAGAACGTGGACGGCTTGATCGATTCTTATACAATGTGAACTTGCTGTTTATACTGACCCTGATAATCATTGGTTTTACTATCATTCTATTTATCCGTCAGCATCTGTTCAGAATTCGGGAGATGGATGCCCAGCGGATTCTCCAGACCCAGAGTGATCTTTTGAACTCCCTGTTCGAAAATATCCCCCAGGGAGTCATGCTGTGGGATTGCGATGGATTACTTATATTTGCCAATAAGACATTCACTGAATTAACCGGGTATTCCAGTGAAGATATAAAAGATCGTAATAGCTGGTTCACTAAAGCATATCCTGATCTTGAATACCGGAATCGTGTGGCTGAAGATTGGGAATACTCAAAAGATCTCACTGACGCGCAGAGAGAATTTGAGATTACCTGCAAAAACGGTCAGGTAAAAGAGATCGAATTCAGAGGAACATTTCTTCCCGACGGGAGATCTCTCATTACACTTGCAGATTTGACCAATCGTAAATTGGATGAGAAACGATTGCATTATTTCAGGACCGCCGTCGAATACTCCTCTGATGCAATCGGGATGTCTGATCCAACGGGGAAACACTGGTACCAGAATAAGTCCTTTAATGAACTTTTTGGCGACATAGGACAAGACCCTCCGGCAAGTGCTTATGTGGATGAAAAAGTGGGGCGAGAAATTTTTGAGACTATCATGGCAGGAGGACAGTGGACCGGTGAGGTCGAAATGCACAGTAGAAAAGGAAATATCTTGAATATTCTGCTCAGGGCTTATGCTATAAAAAATGAACAGAATCAGATCATAGGTCTGGTGGGTACCCATACCGATATGACCCTTCAAAAACAGGCAGAGAAGGCATTACTGGAAAGCGAACAAAAATACAGGGCCGTTGTGGAGAACACTCCGGATCTTCTTTACCGCACCGACTTGAATGGAATCATCACTTTTATGTCATCTTCTGTATACAGACTTTCCGGTTATACCGTCCAGGAAGCCATTGGCATGAAAATGGCTGAAGAGGTGTATGCCTTTCCGGAAGAAAGGCATGCTTTTATGGAAGAGCTGAAAAAACAGGGTGCTGTCAAAAACTTTCAGGCCGGTTTGAAGCGTAAAGACGGTTCTATCTGGTGGGCTTCAACCAATGCTCATTTTTTTAAGGATAAAAACGGTAATATCGCCGGTGTCGAAGGGATCACCCGTGATATTACCGATACCAAACAGGCGGAAGCCGCCCTGAAGCAAAGTGAAGAACGGTTCAAAATGGCCGGAAAGGTATCCTATGACCTGATCTATGAATGGGATGTGAAAACGGATTCTTTAGTGTGGTTTGGGGATATTGATACCTTGCTGGGATTTGAAAAAGGGGAGATATCAAGCAATATTGCTGCCTGGCTTGATCTGATCCATTCTGATGATTTACCAAAACTTGAAAACGCTGTTGAGCATCATCGAACCGCAACTAATCCCATTCATTACGAATACAGGATAAAACGAAAGGATGGCAGTTGGAGATACTGGGCAGATAATGCCCTGCCACTTCTTGATGAAGCCGGTTTACCCTTTAAGTGGGTTGGGGTTTGTACGGACATTACCTCCAGGAAACAGAGTGAACAAGCTCTCCGGGAAAGTGAACAGCGCATGAGAGCTATCCTGGAAGCAAGCCCTGATCCAATGGTCATGTATAACAAGGATGGACATCCGCTTTTTGTGAATCCCGCTTTTATAGAAGTGTTTGGCTGGACAATGGAAGAGCTGAGAGGAAGGCTCATTCCCTTTGTTCCTGAAGATCAGAAAACGAAAACGTCAGAAAGAATCAAGGAAATATATATCCAGGGAAAACCCGTTAAATTTGAAACGAAAAGATTTGCCAAAGATGGTCGTATTCTTGATATTCTTCTCAGTGCAGCTGTTGCCAAAGGAAATGATGATGAGCCCACGGGGATGGTTGTAATTCTTGCCGATATTACGGAAAGAAAGGCTCTTGAGGCTCAGTTTGAACAAGCCCAAAAGATGGAGTCCATAGGGACTCTGGCAGGGGGTATTGCCCATGATTTCAACAACCTGCTTGGCGGGATATTTGGATATCTGGATATTGCACGGAAAAAGGAAAAAGATCCCGAAATTGCAGAATATCTCAATAAGGCTTTTAGTGCATCTGAAAGAGCAGAGGGGTTGACCCACCAGTTGCTGACTTTTTCAAAAGGTGGTGCGCCTATTAAAAAAGTGGGCCCCCTTGTTCCTTTCCTTCAAGAAACCGCTCATTTCGCCTTAAGTGGATCAAATGTGTCCTGTAGCTTTGATATACCGGATGATCTGTGGATGTGTGATTTTGATAAAAACCAGATCGGTCAGGTGATCGACAATATCATCATCAACGCCCATCACGCTATGCCTTCCGGAGGTAAGATTCAAATCTCGGCAGTTAATGTTATCCTGCAGGAAAACGAACAGGTTGGACTAAAACCGGGCAACTATGTCAAAATATCCATATCGGATTCCGGTACAGGAATTCCGGAAAAATACATTTCCAAGATCTTCGATCCTTTTTTTACAACAAAACAAAAAGGAAGCGGTTTGGGTCTTGCAACCGGCTATTCCATTATCAAAAAGCATGATGGGATTATCACTGTTGACTCGAAACCGGGGGTTGGATCGACGTTTTTCATTTTTATTCCTGCGTCAGAGATTCAGAAAACCGAGGCATCGGCTATTTACCAGAAATCGTACCAGGGATCGGGCAATATTTTAGTTATGGATGATGACGAAATCCTGAAGAGAATGATGGTTGATATGCTTGAAGACATGGGGTTCACTCCTTTTATAACCGATGAAGGTCAACAGGCTCTTGATGAATTTAAAAGATCAAAAGAACAGGGTACTCCATATCAGGCTGTTATTCTTGATCTTACCATCCGAGGCGGTATGGGTGGAAAGGAAACCGTAAAAGAAATTCGAAAAATCGATGCCAATATTCCCGTGTTTGTCGCAAGTGGCTATTCCGAAGATGATGCCATTGCAAATCCAGAGGAGTACGGATTCACAGACAGCCTGAAAAAGCCTTTTGGGATAGATCAACTTGCGGAGATTCTGGAAAAATATCTATAGAAGAAAAATGAAGTCAATAGATTACATCTTTTTTTTCTCTAGATTATTGTTCTTTACGTTTGAAACTTCTTTTTGAAGAATTGACAGACCACCAGAGGCTATTCTATTTTGAGACATAACAACACAGGTGCTCCACAGGTTTATTTATACCAGGTGGGAATTAAAAGGAAAGATGGTTAGAATCCATCGCAAGCCAGCCATTGCTGTATTAGGGGACGAAAGCTGCATCAGCCACTGGTTTTATACCGGGAAGGCGCAGTCATTAGAAAGATCCTTGAGCCAGAAAGCCTGCCTGTTAAATTTGTGTTAGTTATCTAAGCCGACTGACCAACCTACCGGATGTCCCGCTGGACGCTGTCCGTATTCAGAACCATCAGCTTCGATCAGAGATGGCACAAGGATACACGATTACGGCGTCATATCTCGTTACAATTCCAATTTGGTTATTTTGACATTGCCCACTCTGTATCCAGCTGTTGTCTTTGAACGGGCGTTTTTAAGACTGGCTGCTCTCTTTATAATCACCACAGCCGGATGATTTTTGGAGAAAAGCAGTTTAGACCGGTAACAAACCAAAACCAATCGATCAGGAGTAACAGATGCCAGCGGAAAATGACACATCTCTCAAAATAAACAAAGCTTCAGAGTACGACACAAATTTATATACAACCATTATAGGTGCGATAAATCCGGTTTCTAAAGATTTGGTTGTGTCTGCTCAACATAAAATCGACAACAAAACCAAACCGCTCGGTTCCCTGGGCACGCTGGAAAAACTGGGTGTCCAGGCAGCACTTATTCAAAACAACCTCAACCCCGACATCAAGCGAAAGCTGATGCTCACATTTGGAGCGGATCACGGTGTTACGGCGGAAGGAATTTCAGCATACCCTTCCGAAGTTACCTATCAAATGGTTGTTAATTTTTTTCATGGGGGGGCTGCAATCAATGTTTTCTGCCGCGCCTATGATATCGATTTTCGTGTTGTGGATATGGGAGTTAAAGGTGAGTTTGAAGACCAACCCATGCTCATTAAAAGAAAAATCGGAGAGGGAACAAGAAACTTTGCTCTTCAACCGGCTATGACACTATTGGAAGCTCAGCAAGCTATTGAAACGGGGATGGAAGTGTTTCTGTGCGAAAACAGCAAAAACAGGGTTGATATTCTGGGGCTGGGGGAGATCGGTATCGGAAATACAACATCCGCGACTGCCATCATCTGTGCTGTTGCCGGCGTTTCACCCGGAGAAGCCACAGGCAGGGGAACCGGTTTGGATGATAAAGGATTAAAACACAAGGCGGACGTGATTCAACGGGCTTTAGATTTTCACCAGCTGAATTCCAAAGATGGACTGGAGATTCTGAGTCTCGTCGGTGGTTTTGAAATCGGCGGGATAGCCGGGGCAATTCTGGCGGCGGCTTCAAAAAAGACTATCGTCGTATTGGACGGTGTTATCTCCACATCTGCAGGTTTGATAGCCTATTTGATAAATCCGGATATCAAAGATTACCTGGTTTCTGGTCATAAGTCAGTGGAGGTTGCCCAAAAATCGGCCCTGGAATATATGCAGCTCGATCCTGTTCTGGATCTGGACATGAGACTGGGAGAAGGAACAGGCGCAGCCATTACCATCAATATTGTCGAAACAGCCTGTAAAATAATGAGGGAGATGGCTTCTTTCGATGAAGCCGGAGTTTCAAAGGAAAAATAGCGTATGGAGGTTAGCTGTTAGCGATTGGCTTGGGATTTAGTATGGATTGAAGGATTTGTGGTTGAACAGTCGCTAACCGCTATAACCTACCTTAAATGCTTGGGTCTGTGATCAATATGATGCACCGGTAGCACCACAGATGAAGCAATATTTGACAGGTGGGCTTGTAAGCGCTTCAGAGTTCTTACCATCAGCACTGTGCAAACCGCTTCTTTTGTCCCAATTTCCGAATTGGCTATCTCCCCGATAAAAGCGTCAAACCGTTTATTCCATTTTACTTCATCCTGGATGATCTCCGAAGCCAGAACATCATCCTCCTTTTCAAAAGCCTTGATAGTGGCATCAAAGACATCACTCACATAGTTCTTTAAATCAGTGAGGCGATCCGCATAGTACATGTTTGAACAGGGCTGACACCAATAACTGGTGGCTTCATAGAGGTTTTTACAGAAGTCGCCCAGACGTTCCGCATCTTTGACAACGCTCATCAAAATCAGGCAACCGGAGACTTCCTGGCCGGGATTTACAGCCAGATGAGTTACCAACGCCTTACGAATGCGGCGTTCCAATTTGTTAATCTGAATATCCGTATTATACACGACTGTTTCCAGTTCTTCTAATCCCTCACCGGTATTCATCACATGAATAATCATCAAATAAAGCTCCCTGGCTTTATTCAGCATTTGAACAAACAGCCGGTATTCTTCTCTCAGGGGAGCATCTCCTTTCCAGAGTCGACTAAACCTTTCAAACATGGATTTTCCTTGGGAATTAGGTTAAGAAAACTGCCAAACCGGGAATTAAGAAATAAACAAAAAGAATAAACAAGATAGCATAAATTCGATTCCTGGCGGCAAGGTCAGCTAAAATCAATGCGCATTTTATTGGAATTTGCCGCAGAGCAGGAATTGGATAAAAAATTAAAATCCCGGTAACATTGAACAAAAGATGAACCAGGGCTATAGTCAACGCAGCAGGACTCCCAGTTGCCAGTGAAGCCAACAGGGCTGTTACCGTAGTACCAACGTTAGCACCCAGGGCAACCGGAAAAACCTGATGAATGGTCATGATTCCTGCGGCTGCCATTGGTATCATCAGGGAGGTCGTAACCGAACTTGACTGGACAATCGCGGTGAATATTAATCCAATCATCATGGCAACCAATCCATTATTGTAAAATGAGCCTTCAAAAAAGTCTTTGATCCTTCCCATCACCAGAACTTTTAACAGTTTCGATAGAAAATAAAGACTGATAATTAATAAAGCGATCCCCAGAATCACAATGATGATTCCGGTTAAAACCTTTGAGAATTCAATTGAACTGATTGCAGAAACAATTGCGTTGTTGACGGGCTGTGTTACCAGTTTAAGCGGGCTTTTAAACTCCATGCCGGTCGAGCCTGATAAAACGGTCGTTAAAGCTGTTGCTGATTTGGATAAAAAACCGGTGGTCAGTTCAAGAGGCAAAACTGTGAACACTGCCAACAGGTTGAACATATCGTGCACCGTGCCGGCTGCGTATGCCCGTTTAAATTCATTTACCCTGGAAACATGACCAAGGGATACAATAGTAGACGTTACGGCTGTTCCGATATTTGCTCCCATGATGATGGGAATTGCATTGGTTACACTCAAACTGCCTGCTGCCACAAAGGCGACAACCATGGAGGTCGTGGTACTGGAACTTTGGATGAGTGCTGTAGCCAGAACACCAACAAACAATCCAACAAAAGGGTTACTGGTTGTTTCAATTAGCGCTTTTGCAAAACCTTTCCCAAAAACCTTAAACCCGGAGCCCATTAATCCAACGCTGATCAAAAACGCGTATAGGGCCAGGATGATAAGTAAGACCCGCAAGATAGTAATGAGCAGATCGGTTTGATCTTGAGAAATGCCTATTCGCGTAGATTTCATTAATCAGCCTTTTTTAAGAACATCGCTACTGCCAACCTAAACGATAGTGAGTATTACCAGATCCGGGCAACTCGTTTTGACCGAATGATAAATGATATCCCTTATTTGTAGAATAATTTATTATATCCTGCAAAACCTTTGAAAGGTTTTCGCTAGATATATGTCAAGCTTGGTCCTAATTGTTTAATTAACCTGTTAAAATAAAAGGCGGACTAGAATTAAATGAATCATCAAAGCATCTATTCAGTTCTTTATAAAATAGGGAAATGCATCCTGTCATGCTGAGAAGCTTGCAATGAAGGATCTCGATCATAGGTTTGCCAGAACGCTTTGTGAGATGACCCAAAATAAATTGTTTGATAGGCCTTTTTTTTAGTCTGAACTGAAAGTGAAGTTCCCGGTCGTGATATCCCTGCTCTTTGCCTTCATGGCACAAAAACCGGGCTTGGAGGAAATAGATGGGTTTATGCGCCTCAAGATTGCTAAGGAAGGTAGTGTGACTTGTTTCTACAGCCTTCGTAATCATCATAAATGTTGAACGGAGACTTTAATCAAAATGGGGTTTTTCTTTCTCTTCATACCAACCTGCCGGGTTTTCAAAAAAGAAGAGGGTATCCTGCAGTGATTGCATATGCTCCCATTCAATCTTGGCCATGTGATCAAAAAAGCTCATCTCTTTTTTGTCATCCGCTTTATTCTTTAGATTGATATAAAAGAGATGAGCCTGCTTTTCGAATTCGATGGCAACTCTTATTGCCTCCTTATCATCGGCTGTGGAATCAAAGGTTTTATCAGCAATTGATGGCAATTCCTTCAAGACTTCCTGAATATTCGTATCTGCTACAACAATTGACACATCTTCCGGCCAGGTTCCTTTGCTCTCCAACTCTTTATGAATCATTTTCAGTTTATTATAGTGATCATTTTCCTCCTGGGCGATGGTTTCAAACATCTTCTTCCCGATCGGATTATCGGTTTTTTTACTCTGTCTTAAGTAAAAATCCCTTTCCCTTAATTCGTTTTCCAATGCTATTTCGATGGTTTTCACTTTTGTTGTCATGACAACCTCAGATGACGGGTTAATATAAAAACGCTTTGATACGGACTAAAAACGGAAAAAGTGCTGATCATCCGCGTGGTTTTCACGGTGCAATCGTTGCTCTATACACTATCATGGCTCAATGGTTGTGACAACAGAAAGATATAACCTAAAACCACTATTAGTATTAAATCAGACAAGAAAACATATCAATTAGAGAACCTATATTCTGTTACACAATCCCAAATTGATGCTTACCGGAAAGGATCAAATCCGACTGTACTGCCAATAGCGAGAAACCTTTCAGGGAAAACGTCAGTAAATTGGCCAATGAGAGTAAAACATCCAAGAATTAAAAACTTCTTTAAGGATTAGTTGGAAATGTGATAATAATAATCAGCAATGTCCGGTTAGGTTATTGCAACAATAACGAGAAACGGCTTTCAAAATAATGGAATGCACAAAGACGCCATTACTTTAACTATTATTTGTTTAGAAAAGTAGGATGGGCTACTCGTTGCCCATCAATAGAAAGCAATGTTGGGCAACAAGTAGCCCAACCTACGAGCAGATGCAAATTTCT